>OLGB01000130.1_pt1 | contig 108236 bp, 98 predicted proteins | sample 1605691 | NCBI WGS metagenome assembly OLGB01 (sample SAMEA3888925, study PRJEB22519) | human gut metagenome | biome: human gut; feature: human-associated habitat; material: faeces | place: Denmark | collected 2010 | reverse complement strand
GTGTTAGGCACGCCGCCAGCGTTCATCCTGAGCCAGGATCAAACTCTCATGTTAATGTTTGTTGATCCGGTTTTAGATTAACTCTGGTTAATGTTAAACCGTTCCTTTTTTACTTTGGTTTTGCTTGTTCTGAATTTTCTCTTTAAGAATTTTCAGGGTTGCATTGCTGTTTATTTGTCAAGGTTCTGTTCGGCAATTTCCTTAAGAATAATCCAGGGAAGTTACCTGACGGAGAAGGAGGGATTTGAACCCTCGCGCCGCTATTAACGACCTGCACCCTTTCCAGGGGTGTCCCTTCGACCTCTTGGGTACTTCTCCAAATGAGGTTGAATCATCAACTCTTATTCTGTTTTCACCGAAGGAGTAATACTCCAACGGAGAGGGTGGGATTCGAACCCACGCGCCCTTTCGGACAAACGGTTTTCAAGACCGCCTCGTTATGACCGCTTCGATACCTCTCCAAACCGTCATGCCGCTTGCCTGACGCAAGACATATCTTAACAAAAAAGGGTATTCTTGTCAACAACTTTTTTCAGAATTTTTTAAATCCCTTTTTTATGCGGGTTTTAGGGCATATTTCACTGATTTTTACCCCCTTTTTTGCAAATTGTTTATATTGTCTTTCCTTTTAATAACTGGTACAATTATTACATCGCTAATATATTTATAAGGGAATTTTTTAACAAAGGGTGAGTTATTATGGCAGGAAAAAGATACAACATAGGTCTTGTCACCGGTAACGTAGAGGATGATTTTCCCAACCAGATCTGCGAAGGTGCCATTCAGGCAGCCGCCGAACTGGACGACAATCTCTTTATCGTGCCGGTTAAATATTTTGACAGATACGACTTTACAGACCCATTACAAAAATATGAATATCAGTACAATACGTTAATCAGCTACGCACAGGTACATTCCCTGGACATCGTGCTTTTGTGTCTCGGCAATATTTCCGCTATCCACGAAACGCGTTCCGCAGAAATCATAAATGGCTTCGGAGATATCCCCATTATCCTGATTGCTTCGGAACAGGATGGATATTCAAGCGTGTGCTACGCCAACGAAGCAGGGCTTACCGAGGGTATTGAGGCGCTGGTTACCAGGGAAAACAGGGAGCACATCGGTATTATCACCGGCTATACGACCAATAAGGACTCCTATGAAAGGCTGGAAACTTACAAAAAGGTGCTGCAGGCGCACAATCTTCCTATTGATGAATCCCTCATCTGCTGCACATACTTTGACGAAAAATGCCGGGCAGATGCAGCCGCTTTCATTGACAGCAATCCCGATTTGGATGCCATTGTCTGCGGCAACGACGCCATTGCCGCCGTTGTATATGATTTGCTGCAGAAACGTGGCATCTTAGTCGGAAAGGATATCTCGGTTATCGGCTTTGACGACATTCTGGGCAGCAAATATCTGACACCGCCCCTTGCCAGTGTAAAAGCAAGCGCTTACGATTTAGGTTCCCGCGCCGTTATGCAGGCGCACCGCAAGCTGCTTACCGGCACCATGGGACAGGTGGAGCAGTTCCGTGTCTCTACCAAGTTTTTATACCGCTCTTCTCTTGGTTCCGGCTGTGAAGAAGAAATCAAGCTGCAGAACCTTTTAGATGAGCAGGATAAGTTGATTGAAAATGTGCAGCAGGCAGAAAACAGCCGCAAGCTGATCATGACGAATCACAACATGAATGTTTTTTCCCGTGATATGCTGATGCTTGCCGACGACAGCGACGACAGCTACCTGTGCATCATGAACAGTCTGACGGAAGCGGGTATTAAAAACAGCTATCTTTTTACCTTAAAAGAGCCGGTCGCCTTCCATCCCGGTGACAACTGGATCCAGCCGAACCAGATTTACCTGCGTGCCTGTTTAAATGACGGCAGGGCGTTTGTTCCCCGTAAGACTGCCCAGCTCATAAATATTCAGAACATTTATGACCATCCGCATATGTCGGATACCCGCAACACCTATGTCATGATCGATTTATATTCCCGCGATCTGCAGTATGGTTTTCTGCTCTGTGACATCGGCTATGACAATCTGCATTACGTGGAATATCTGTGTTACCAGGTAAGTATTGCCATCAAATTCATTTATATGTTCGCCAAACAGCATACCCTGCTTTTAGAAAAGGACGAAATGCTGCAGCGTCTGCAGAAAGAAAATTTACAGCTCGACTCCATTTCCGGCAAGGATGAGCTGACGGGTATCTTAAACCGCCGCGGCTTCTACAAAAAAGCCGATGCCTTTATCGAGTCTGCCGCTGAAACAGGTCAGTCCGTGGTATTTGCCTATGCTGACCTTAACTACTTAAAGCAGATTAATGATATTCACGGACATGCGGAGGGTGACTTCGCTCTTACCTCCTGTGCCACGGTTCTGGAAGAAGTCTTCCCGGGAAGCCTGACGGGCCGTATCGGCGGTGATGAATTCGCCGTGCTTGCCCTTCATCAGAACATTTCCACGGAAGCGGACTTAAAGAAGCAGATTAACCAGAAGCTGGCGGAATGTGCCGAGAAAGCCGGCAAGCCCTATTCCGTTACTCTTTCCGTGGGCATTTACATGCAGCCTGCCAATTCCCGTTTCCTGTTAAAGGACGCCATTGAAGCTGCCGATGCTCTTCTGTACGAGGAGAAAAAGAAAAAGCCTCCCTTTGTAACCGGGAAGCCTTAATGTTTGTTTTCAGGTTGATGTAGTTATTTACTGAGATAAACCTTAGCCACCTCCATATCTTCGGGGGTGGTTATTTTTATGTTTTCATAGGTGCCCTGCAGCATTTTTACCTTTTTTCCGTATACGCATTCCACTACCATGGCGTCATCCGTGACAGTCACATTCCGGTACGTGTCGGGGTTTTGCAGGAGTTCATTGTAGGCGCCTGTAATGAGCGGCAGGGAAAATACCTGGGGTGTCTGTACCGCATACACCGTCTTGCGGTCGGGTGTCCTGACGGCAAAGCCCTCTTCGTCCACTACCTTTATGGTATCCTTTACCGGTACTGCCGCGCAGACTGCCTCGTAGGTGCAAACACCTTCATAGAGCCGTCCGATGATTTCTTCCGTCAGCATCGGTCTTGCTCCGTCGTGAATCATCACATAGCCGTCTTTTCCCTCAAGCTTTTTCAGGGCATTGGCAACGGAAAAATAGCGCTCCTTTCCACCGGCAAGAATGGCTGTTACTTTCGTAAAGCCGTATTTGTCCACAATTTCTTTCTTCACATAAGATAAATCATCCGCTCCCGCCACCAGCAGTATTTCATCTATGTAAGGGGAATCCTCAAAGGCTTTCAGACTGTAATAAATGACCGGTCTGTCAAGCAGGGGCAGATACTGTTTAGGAACACTGCTGCCCATACGGCTGCCGGTTCCGGCAGAAAGGACAATGGCATAGCATTTTTTCTTTTCGTTTTCCAGCATAACCCCTCCCTATCTTTCGCCCAGGCGGAGATTGGGTACAGCATTCAAGGATAAATCGCTCCGGATGCCTTTAATAAAGTCGTAGTAGCCTGCTGCTCCTATCATTGCCGCATTGTCCGTACACAAAATCGGAGACGGATGATAGAACGCAATGTTTTCTCTGGCGCACCTTTCTTCAAATGCCTTGCGCAGTGCGGAATTGGAAGCAACGCCTCCGGCTATGGCAAATTTTTTATAGCCGTACCGGGATACCGCATGCATGGCGTGTTCTACCAGTACATCCACAACCGCTTTCTGGAAGGAGGCTGCCACATCCGGCACGCAGACCTCTTCCCCCTTCATCTGGCAGCTGTTAAGATAATTGAGTACCGCCGACTTTAAGCCGCTGAAGCTGAAATCGTAAGCATTGTCTTCCACCTTTGCGCGGGGAAAATGAATGGCTTCCGGGTTGCCTTCCTTTGCCACTAATTTATCAATCTTGGGACCTCCGGGATAGCCTAAGCCAATGGCTCTTGCCACCTTGTCAAAGGCTTCGCCCGCCGCATCATCCCTGGTGCGTCCGATAATTTCGTATTCGCCGTAATCCTTTACCACAACCAGATGGGAGTGTCCGCCGGATACCACAAGGCAGATAAAAGGCGGCTCTAAATCCTTATTTTCAATATAGTTGGCACTGATGTGCCCTTCAATATGATGCACGCCGATAAGGGGAATACCTGTGGCAAAGCTGATGGCTTTTGCCGCGGAAACGCCCACTAAAAGAGGACCTACCAGCCCCGGGCCGTAGGTCACAGCAATGGCGTTCATCTGCCTTAACTGATAGCCGGACTCTTTTAATGCTTCTTCGATTACCTGATTTATTTTTTCGATATGTTTACGGGATGCAATTTCCGGCACAACCCCGCCGTAAAGGGTGTGCAGTGCAATCTGCGTGGAAATGATGTTGGAGCACACCTCTCGCCCGTTTTTCACCACTGCAGCCGCTGTTTCGTCACAGGAGCTTTCGATTGCCAGAATTACAATATCTTTTTCCACCTTGGTTACCATACCTTTCTGAGAAACTCTCAGTCTTCTTCCGTGCTGCCTGTATCCTCATCCGCAAGCTGCCAGCCCAAAATCCGCCAGTGGCCTTCTTCATCCTTATGCAGCACAAATATTTCATCCACCGTTCTTTTGTGGGAGCCGCTCTGGACCATGTAGGAACAGGTCATTTTCGCATATTTTTCCTCACCCCGGTTGTAATACACCACATCATCGCTGGAGGGTAGAAAATAGCTGCTGATACGCATATTTTTTTCTTTATAGGCATTAATCTGTACCGTCAGATTGACCAGATAGGCATTCCAGTCGTTCTCGTCCTTCAGTTTTTCGTCGTACAGCCGGTAGGTCTGCTCGGCAAGCTGCTCCAGTTCGGCACTGGTATACGTTTCGTTATAAAAACATTTGGTAATATCACTGTAAAACTTAATCACTTCTCTGGGAGAAGGCGGATAGGTGTAGGAAAGATTGCGGTTAATAAGCTCCTGTGCCACGGTAAGCCTGACATTCTCCTCCGTTACTTTGGATGCACGGTTACTCAGATAATAGTAGTATCCAAGCATCCCCACTACGAAGATCAGAATGACAATCCCGCTTTTAAATATATCCGCTTTTCCATTATGATGACTGCCGCTTTTACTCGGTGTTTTCCCGGTGGCTGCTCGTACCATATGCGTTCCCTTCCTCACAATGTGTCTATGTTTACTCGTCAAAATTCAATTCTACACTTCTTCCGTCCCTGGCGGCAATGGCTGCGGGGAAAATCTTCCGTACCTCGGGCATGTATTCCTCCGGGTAGGGAAGTGACGGACTGTAGTGTGTCAGCCACATTTCCTTTACGCATGCGCGTTTTGCCATATCCGCCGCTTCGTAGAATGTCATGTGTTTGTATTCTTTTGCCTTGCTGAGCTTGTCCGGCTCCCCGTACATGCCTTCGCAGATAAATAAATCCGCCTCTTTCGCATGCTCCACAATCCCTTCCGTGGGACGGGTGTCCGTTGTATAGGTAAGCTTGATGCCCTTTCTTTTGGAACCGAGCACCATATCCGGCGTCAGCACCCTGTCGGGAAGAACGACTTCTTCGCCCTTCTGCAGACGGTTCCAGTACTGCTTTTCGATGTTTTGGGAAAGCGCTCTTTCCACTTCAAATTTACCGGCACGCTCCACCACTAAGCTATATCCATAGCATACCACATTATGATTTACCTTAAAAGCCTCGATATAAAATCCGTCAAAGGGAATTTTTACTTCATTTTCCGTGATTTCCATGCAGACCACTTCAAACGGAAGCTCCGGTGCAATGACGCGGAGCGCCGATACCACGCGGTTCAGCCCCTTGGGTCCGATCAAAAGAAGTGGCTCCGTTCTCTCGGCATTTCCCATGGTAAGGAGCATACCGGGCAGTCCGCTGATATGGTCTGCGTGATAATGGGTAAAGCAGATGATATCAATGGGTTTGGGACTCCAGCCTTTTTCCTTTAAGGCTATCTGGGTGCCTTCGCCGCAGTCTATCAAAATGCTTTTGCCGTTGTAACGCATCATGAGGGCTGTCAGCCATCTGTAAGGAAGGGGCATCATGCCGCCCGTTCCCAGTAAACATACATCTAACATAGTTCCGTTTCCTCTTGTACCGTTACCGGAATCTTAAACTGCCGTATCATCCGGTCGTAGCACTCTTCACATAAATCAAATTCCTGACGGATACCGTCTTTTTTACTGAAATAGCCAAAGGAAACCTCAGCGCTGAAAATGCCTTCCCTGACGATTCCGTTTTCTATCTTCATGGATCTTCCGCACTGGTTGCAGAAAATCCTCTGTACTTTTCTTTCCGTGGATGTTGTTTTTCTGTATACTTTCATACCTGCCTCCTGTTATGCTAAACTTTCCGCGCATGGACAGTATAAAGTATAACATGCCCGTTTCCTTTTGCATGCTGGTAATTTATGCATGCTCTTCCTTGCGTTTCCACATAATAAGGGCATCCTCCTTCGGCTTTTCATAAAAGCCGGGGCGTATGCCTTCACCCTTAAAACCAAGTGCTTCGTAAAGTCTTATGGCAGATTCGTTTCCCGCCCGTACTTCCAGCGTGTAATCCGTAATCCCCATGCGTTCTCCCTGCTTCATAAGAAGGGTCAGCATTCGTCTGCCGATACCCTGTTTCCGCTTCGCAGGCTCCACTGCCACATTGCAGATGTCGCCGTCCGTCCATGCCCGGAATACCCCGCAGTAACCGGCAAACTGTCCGTCCTGCCACACGGTCAGGAAAAAGGCATCGGGGTTGTCCACGGTGTCGCAGAATGCCTGCTCCGACCATGGCTCGCTGAAGCATTCTTTTTCCAGCGCCGCTACCTCGGCGGCATCTTCTTTTGTAAGCATCCGAAACAGCAGTCCGTCCTCCGCTTCATAGGAAAAATTTCCCGGCTTTGCCGTCCTACTGTCCATCCTTTGCCGCCTCCTGCTCCATGCGTTCTCTTTCCGCCTGGCTTAAGCGCAGGTAAATGGGCTGATGGGCTGCCGCCGGTACGGTCTTTCCTTCTTTGAAATAAATTTCACCCAGAGCAGCCACAGAACCGGCACGCTGTCTGTTCATGTGGGCGGGTGCAAAGAAGTACGGTACCTTCACACCGTTTTCCAGTTGTTCTTTGTAAACGGGAACACCGTCACCCAGAAAGATGACTTCCCTTCCCAGTTCGTTTACGGCTGCTATAATATCCGCCACATCCACGGCACACTGGTCCTTTAACACCCGGATGCCGTCCGAAACTTCATACAGACCGGTATACACCTGATTTCTGCGGGCGTCCATAAGCGGGCAGACCACCTTGTCCGTACCGTATAAATTGTATGCCAGTCCCTCCACGGTTTTCACTTCCACAATGGGACAATCCATGGCAAGCGCCAGTCCCTTTGCGGTAGCGGAGCCGATGCGAAGTCCGGTAAAGGAACCGGGGCCCGCTGCCACGGCAATGGCATCCACCGTGGATAAATCTAATTCTATCATGTCCTTCACAGCCTGCAGCATAGGCAGCAGCGTCTGGGAATGCGTTTTTTTATAATTGACAGTGTATTCCGCGGTGAGGACATCATCCTCTACAACCGCCACGGATGCTACCAGTCCCGAACTGTCAAGCGCCAGTATTTTCACAATAATATTCCATCCTTTCAGTCCATTTCCCCGATGGTTATTTTTCGGTAATCAAAGCCCTTGTCCAGGCATTTTTCGATGGTAATGCGGGTATAACCCTTCGGGAGGATTTCCTCAATCAGGTTTGCCCACTCTATGAGGCAGACGCCCTCTCCGTAAAAGCAGTCCTCATAACCGATTTCATCCATTTCCTCAATATCCCCGATACGGTATACATCAAAATGATAAAACGGCATCCTGCCTTCGTCATATACCTGCACGATGGTAAACGTGGGACTGCTTATGGGCTCGTCAATGCCGAGACCTTTTGCAAAGCCCTGGGTAAATACAGTCTTGCCAACGCCCAAATCGCCGATGAGGGTGTAAATCTGTCCCGGCTCTGCCGCTTTTCCCAGGCGCTCTCCCAATGCCCTTGTTTCCTGTTCTCCGTTTGTTTCAAAAATACGACTCATGTACTGCCTTCCTGTCTGCGTTACTGTCTGATTTTTACTTTGGATGCCGGCAGGTGGGTTTCTATCACCTGAATCACCTGCGGGGTGTATTCGCCCATATCCCTTCTGGGAAAAATACAGGCATTTACTTTGGAGGTATAGACAATAATGCTGCGGTTCGTGGACACTGCCTTACGGATATCCTCCCACTTCTGCATTTCCTCCGTGCCGTTCTGGGAGACATGGATGCCTTCATCGTCCAGCACATAATGCAGAGGCTCCTTGAATGCCGGATTGGCAAGTGCCTGCTGTCTGCTTCTTAAAAATAAGGTCCATGGCAGGTAGGCAAGCAGAATTGCACCTGCTATCACCATCAGATACCCTTTCATATACACACCGGCTATCACCATCAGGGCTCCCACCACGCTGCCGAACAGGCCGGAAAATCCGCTGTAGGTATGACGGAGCATATAGTCGTATAAATCTCCCGCCTTCATATTTACATCAAATTCTATCATTCTTTCTTACCTTTCCTGCTGCCGGAGTACCTGGCGCCATTTTTCCCGTAATCCCAGAAAAAGCACCTACTCAGTAGGTGCTTTCAGATCTGACGTACAATGTGGACACCTTGTAGCTTCAATGCTGATTTCAGATTGACAGTACGGACATTTTTTCGTGGTGGGCGCCGCCGGCGCTTCTTCTTTGTGTGACAGCTTGTTCATAAGCTTGACAAACATAAATACCACAAATGCCATAATGATAAAGTTAATCACATTGGAGATAAAGGATCCGTAATTAAAGGTAGCGGCTCCGGCTGCCTGTGCAGCTTCCAGTGTCGGATAGTAGGAACCGTCCAGAGAAATAAACCAGTTGGTAAAGTCTACTTTTCCGGTAAAGATACTTACGACCGGCATAATAATGTCATTTACCAGGGAATTTACAATGCCGGTAAAGGCGCTGCCGATAATCATACCGACTGCCAAATCAATCATGTTGCCGCGCAACGCAAATTTCTTAAACTCTTTTAACATGGTGCTTTCTCTCCTTTTAGTCTCTTGTATCTTACAAAAGCCATTTTTCTTTCTATATTATAGGGAAAAAGGAGAGAAAAAGCAAGTCCTGATTATCTGTGTCCTGTCTTTAAAATGGGACTTAACGGCTTGTAAATCAGCATGGTAAGTAAGGATATGACTCCGCCCTTTATAATGTTTATCGGTGCCACCGCAAAACATACATAGGTTGTCAGGCTGGTGATGGCGGGATTAATGGCAGTTCCGCCGGCAATCAGGGCATCCAGAGGAATGCCGTACATTTCTGCATACTTAGGTAAAAGGTACCATGCATTCAGCGCCGTACCGAACAGAGTGATGCAGACGGTTCCCAGAACGCATCCCAGAATGGCGCTTTTCTTGGTTTTCTTAAATTCATACACAAGGCTTGCCGGCAGAAGCAGGCTGCAGCCGATGGTAAAATTGGCAAGGTCGCCCACAAATGCAGTATCGGTGCCCTTGATGATAATTTTCAGAACCACTTTACAGAATTCAACAAGCACACCCGCTACCGGTCCGAACGCAAAGCTGCCTATCATAACCGGCAGTTCGCTGAAGTCCAGCTTGTAATGTCCCGGTGCCAGAAAAGGAAGCGGGAAGTCCAGCATGTAGAGAATAAGGGAGATGGCGGAAAGCATACCCGTCACCGCCATCATACGGGTTGTGAAAATTTTCTGTGTCCTGCCGTTCTTTTTATCCGCCACTTTCTGAATAATAAGTGCCGCTACAAAGATGAGCACCACGATACCCAAAAACTCCAAAAAAAATACTAAGTTGTCCGCGATTGATTTTGCTAATCCATTCATAAATAAAACCTGCCTTTCCATTTCTTTCGGTCTAAGAGATTTCGTCTTTTCCTGTAACGGTGCGCACCTTACTGTCTTTCCGACAATAAAAAACCCCGGCATAAACCGGGGTCATTACATACCAAAGACGACTCTCCCATACTTGCCGCCGCAGATATGGAAAAGTTTTCTCTTCTTTCATCCAGACTGTAACTGTTGGTACCGGATTCTGACCGGTTCAGCCATGCATTGCATGGGTCGCAGACCTATCAGCTTTCGCTGCATCACTGCCAGTAGGGAATCTCACCCTGCCCCGAAGATCTATTTATTTTACGTGCCCATAATAGCACAGGGAAAGCAAAAAAGCAATACTGATTTTTGCTGCTTCTACTTCTTATCTTTGGCAATTTTCATGGTGAGACCGATACGCTTCTTTGCCACATCCACGGAAAGCACCTGCACATCCACCACATCTCCGACGCTGACCGCCTCTAAGGGATGCTTGATAAAGCGGTCGGTAATCTGGGAAATATGAACCAGACCATCCTGATGCACGCCGATATCCACGAAAACGCCAAAATCTATGACATTACGAACGGTGCCTTTTAAAATCATACCGGGCTTTAAGTCCTTCATATCCAGAACATCGCTGCGAAGTACCGGTGCGGGCATGTCCGCTCTGGGGTCACGCGCCGGCTTTTCCAGTTCTTTAATAATATCCGTCAGTGTGATTTCGCCGATGCCAAGCTCCACGGCAAGCTTTCCCTTGTCGGAAATCCGGCGTTCAATACTGCCCAGTCTTTCTGCTGCATTGTCCTTCTTTGCGGGCACTTCCTTTGTTTCCGTCAGGGTCACGCCGCCCATTGCCTGTGCCAGTGCCTTGCCCATAGCGGTATTGGTGTTGTGTACCTGAATAGTTTTCTTTGCAGGAACCTTGGCAGGCTTATTCTCTGTCTTAACGGAAGTATTCTGCGCCGCCTTTTTCTGGAATTCCTTTACATCTTCCATGGTAAGTCCCAGCTTTGCCAAAAGTTTTTGTGCCGCTTCGTAGGACTCGGGATGCACACTGGTGGCATCCAGCGGATTGTCCCCGCCGGTAATGCGTAAGAAACCGGCGCACTGTTCAAATGCCTTGGGTCCTAACTTGGCTACCTTTAAAAGCTGCTTCCTGTTGGTAAATCGTCCGTTCTGTTCCCGGTAATCCACAATATTTTTTGCAATCGCCTTGCTGATGCCGGAGATGTATTCCAGAAGGGAAACCGATGCGGTATTCAAATCCACACCTACCTTGTTTACACAGTCTTCTACGACACCGTTTAAGGTTTCGCCTAATTTTTTCTGGTTCATGTCATGCTGATACTGACCGACACCGATGGATTTCGGGTCGATTTTAACCAGCTCGGCAAGCGGATCCTGCAGTCTCCTGGCGATGGATGCCGCGCTTCTCTGTCCCACATCAAAGTTGGGGAATTCCTCCGTTGCCAGTTTGCTTGCGGAATAAACGGAAGCACCGGCCTCGTTTACAATCACGTACTGCACCGGCTCCTTCAGTTCCTTAATCATTTCCACAATAACCTGCTCTGACTCACGGGATGCGGTTCCGTTTCCTACGGAAATCAGGGAAACACCGTATTTTTTTATGAGCTTCTTTACTTCTGTCTTGGCTTCTTCTACTTTATTCTGGGGTGCTGTGGGATACACCACCTTGGTGTCCAGCACCTTTCCGGTAGCATCCACGACCGCTAATTTACAGCCGGTACGGAATGCAGGATCCCAGCCCAGTACCACTTTTCCGGCAATGGGAGGCTGCATGAGAAGCTGCTTTAAGTTCTTGCCGAATACACTGATGGCACCGTCTTCCGCTTTTTCCGTCAGTTCATTTCTGACTTCTCTTTCAATGGAAGGAGCAATCAGTCTGTCATAAGCATCTTCCACTGCTTCCTTCAGTACCGGTGTGGTAAATTCGTTGTCCTTTGTAACAAGCTGTTTCTCCAGATAACGGAGAATTCTCTCTTCCGGTGCATTGACCTTTACAGTAAGCACCTTTTCCGCCTCACCTCTGTTTAAGGCAAGGACTCTGTGACCGGCCACCTTTTTCACCGGCTCTTCAAAATGATAATACATTTCGTATACGCTCTCTGCCTTTTCATCCTTGGCTCCGGAGGTAATCACTCCCTCATCCATGGTGACTGAGCGGATGTATGCACGGTATTCTGCGGAGTCGGAAATGCTTTCGGCTATGATGTCCTTTGCTCCCTGCAGTGCTTCTTCCGCATTCTTTACCTGTTTTCCTTCCTCTGCGTCCTCACCTGTCACATATTTCTTTGCTTCTTCCAAAACAGGTGTTTCCGCCGTCTGCGCCAGTATGTATTCCGCCAGTCCCTCCAGTCCTTTTTCCTTGGCAATGCTGGCCCTCGTTTTTCTCTTGGGACGGTACGGACGGTATAAATCCTCTACCACTACCAGTGTTTCTGCTGCCAGAATCTGCTTTTTTAACTCATCCGTCAGCTTTCCCTGTTCCTCTATGCTGCCCAGTACCTGCTCCTTTTTCTCCTCAAGGTTGCGAAGGTACAGCAGTCTTTCATGCAGATTTCGGAGCTGCTCGTCATTTAAGGAGCCGGTTGCCTCCTTCCGGTAACGGGAGATGAAGGGAATGGTGTTGCCCTCATCAATCAGTCCCACGGCTGCTTCCACCTGCCATTTTTTCACCTGAAGTTCTTCTGTGATTTTGCTTATAATGTCCATATTTCCTCACATTCTGCCCAAACGGCATTCCCTTGCGGGTTCTGTCTTGTAATTACTCTTGCTATTATACTGAAAAAGAGGACTTGTTTCAATTGTAAAAGAATAAAAAAAATGCTACAATATCTGAAAAGTTTTAAAATTTTTATGATAAGGAGTACCCCCTATGGATGACCGTTATACGGACGATGATTTTTATAACTATCCGTTTCCGTCTTTTACTGACAACCGCAATAAATTTGCCCGTGCTTCCCTGATTCTGGGGATGTGTTCCATTGTTCTTGTATGCACCCTTTTTCTCCCCATTCCTCTGGGCGCACTGGGACTTCTCTTTTATTTTCTGTCCAAAAGGCTTCATAAGCCGGTGGATTCCTCCGCAAAGGCAGGGCTTGTGACTTCCCTGATTGGTTTATGCGCAGGACTGATTTTCATGGGCTTTACCGTATATTCCTCCGTACAGCTCTTAAAGCCGGAAAACCGCGATGTGTTAAACGCACAGTTTGAATCCCTTTACGGTGTGGATTTTGACGAATATATCAACCGTCTTTACGGTGAAGAATAAAGGAGGGACCACTGTGAATTCTTATTTATCCAATGCTGAACTGAAAGACAAAGCGAAGGAAAAGCTGACCGGGCATTACGGCTTTTTAATCGGATGCACCCTGCTTTCCTCTTTTCTTACTTATATTGTTTCCGTCCTTTTTACCAATGTCTATACCTACTCCAACATGGCGGAGTTTGCACTTGGCGAGGCGATTTCCTTTTTAGTTTCCCTGTTTACCGGCGTCTTAAACGTGGGACTTACCCTGATTTATTTAAAAACTGCCTGCGGAGCGCCCTGCAGCTTTTCGGACCTTTTCTCCGGCTACCGGAACCGCTTCAACATATCCCTCGGAGTTTCCTTTTTCCGCGATCTTCTCTCCCTTTTGCCGGGACTTGCCTATGCCGTTCCGTTAAGTCTGTTCCAGCTTACGGGAAAAGTGAATTATCTGTATGTAAGCATCGGTCTTTTGCTTGCTGTTACCGTGATTTACCTGCCGTTTTACCTGATGCTTTCCCAGTGCCTGTTTATTATGCTGGACTTCCCGGATAAGTCCGTAAAAGAAGTTTTGCAATTCAGTGCAGAAATCATGAAGGGGCAGAAAAAGCGGCTGTTTGTTTTGATTTTAAGCTTTATCCCCATTACGTTACTGGCATGCTTATCCCTGATCGGCGTCCTGTGGTTAACCCCCTACGTCAATATGACCTACACGATTTTCTATCTCAATCTCATGCAGAACTTCCGGAAAGTCTGAACCGTTCTCTTATAGAAAAGGAGCAGCGATGCTTTACGCATCCGCTGCTCCTTCTACTGTCTTAGCGCCTGTGCTAATCCACTTTAAGTATCCATTTATAAAATTGTCCAGAGCGCCGTCCAGCACTGCATCGGCATTGCCGCTTTCCACTCCGGTACGATGGTCTTTTACCAGCGTATAGGGCTGCAGCACATAGGAACGTATCTGGTTGCCCCAGCCGATTTCCTTTACTTCGCCGCGGATGTCGGACAGTTTTTCCGCATTGGCTTCCTGCTTTAACAAATACAGCTTCGCCTTCAGCATCTGCATTGCCTTTTCCTTGTTCTGGAACTGGCTTCGTTCATTCTGGCACTGTACCACGGTTCCCGTAGGAATATGGGTAATACGGATGGCGGAAGATGTCTTGTTGATATGCTGACCGCCCGCACCGCTGCTTCGGTAGGTATCAATTCGTAAATCCTCTTCGTTGATATCCACGTCCAGATCCTCTTCGATATCCGGCATGACATCCAGCGACACAAAGGAGGTCTGGCGCTTGCCCTGTGCATTGAAGGGCGAAATGCGCACCAGTCTGTGCACGCCTTTTTCAGACTTCAGATAACCATAGGCATTTTCGCCGTTTACCTGGAACGTTACGGATTTGATACCGGCTTCGTCGCCGTCCAGATAGTCCAGCACTTCAATGGAAAATCCTTTTCTCTCCGCCCATCTGGTATACATACGGTACAACATGCCGCACCAATCGCAGCTTTCCGTACCGCCGGCACCGGCATTGAGCTTTAAGATGGCATTGTTTTTGTCGTATTCTCCGGACAATAACGTACCGATACGCATCTGCTCAAATACACTGATGAAGTGGTCCAGCTCTTTCTGGATTTCGGGAATAAGGCTTTCGTCGTTTTCCTCATAGCCCATTTCAATCAGGGTCAGAATGTCATCATAACCGGTCCGTAAATCCTTGTAGGTCTGACAGGTATCTTTTAAGTTTTTCAGCTCTTTCATGAGCTTGTTGGAACGGTCGGGATTGTCCCAGAAACCGGGTGCCTCCATTTCCCGCTCTAATTCTTCGATTCGCTTTTCCTTATTAGCTAAGTCAAAGTGAATCCCTCACTTCCGCTAAAGGGGTTTCATAGGTAAGCAATTTTGCTTTCATGTTATCCAATTCTACCACTTAAACGTCACCTCTTTCTTTTTATTGATAACAGGGCAGCGCGCTCTATTTGTTTCTGCCGCAGCACTGTTTGTATTTTTTGCCGCTTCCGCAGGGGCAGGGATCGTTGGGATAAACCTTGATGTTTTCTCTCTTCTTCGGTGCTTTGGGACCGGAGTCATCCTTATTGGTGCCGGTTACCTTGGCAACCTGCTCTCTCTCCACCTTCTGCTCTAATTTCACACGAAGTAAGAGTCTGACGGTATCCTCTCGGATGTTTTCCGTCATTTCATCGAACATTTCGTAGCCGCTTATCTTGTACTCGATAACGGGATCTCTCTGTCCGTAAGCCTGTAAGCCGATGCCCTGACGTAACTGATCCATATCGTCGATATGCGCCATCCACTTCTTATCAATTACCTTAAGCAGGATAACACGCTCTACCTCACGCATCATTTCCGCTTCGGGGAATTCGGTTTCCTTGGCTTCGTAAAGCTTGACTGCCTCTTCCTTAAGCTGCTGCTTTAAGCCGTTTTTCCTGGTAGCGGTAATTCTTTCCTTGGTCACCGGCTTTAACGGAATAATGGGCAGCAACAGGGAATTCAGTTCGTTGAAATCCCATTCGTCGGAGCTTGCATCCTCTCCGATTGCCATATCCACGCAGTGCTCTACCACATCCGTAATCATCTTGTAGATAACATCGCGCATGCTTTCGCCATCCAGTACACGGCGTCTTTCGCTGTAAATAATCTCTCTCTGTTCGCTCATGACACGGTCATATTCCAACAGATTTTTACGCACACCGTAGTTGTTGTTTTCAATCTTCTTCTGGGCGGATTCGATGGCATTGCTTAACATCTTGTGCTGGATTTCCTGACCTTCGGGAATACCGAGGGTATTGAACATATTTATCAGTCTCTCGGAACCGAACAGTCTCATAACATCGTCTTCCAGAGAGATGTAGAACTTGGATTCACCGGGGTCACCCTGACGTCCGGCACGGCCACGCAACTGATTGTCAATACGTCTGGACTCATGGCGCTCGGTACCGATAATCATAAGACCGCCTGCCGCCTTTGCCTCTTCGTCCAGCTTGATATCCGTACCACGGCCCGCCATGTTGGTGGCGATGGTAACGGCTCCGTGAATACCGGCATCGGCTACGATTTCCGCTTCCAGTTCATGGAATTTTGCATTTAAAACTTTATGCTGGATGCCTCTTCTCTTTAACATATCGCTGATTTCTTCGGAAGCCTCGATGGTAATGGTACCGACCAGTACCGGCTGACCCTTGGCATGTGCCTCTTCCACTGCCTGTACGATGGCATGCAGTTTTTCTTTCTTGGTCTTGTAAACCGCATCCTGATGGTCCACTCTGGCTACCGGCCTGTTGGTCGGGATTTCAATTACGTCCATGCCGTAAATGTCACGGAATTCTCTTTCTTCCGTAAGAGCGGTACCGGTCATACCGGCTTTCTTGGCAAACAGGTTGAAGAAGTTCTGGAAGGTAATGGTAGCAAGGGTCTTGCTTTCTCTCTTGACCTTTACATGCTCCTTGGCTTCAATCGCCTGATGCAGGCCGTCGGAATAGCGGCGTCCCGGCATGATACGTCCGGTAAACTCGTCTACAATAAGTACCTGGTCGTCCTTTACCACATAATCCTTGTCACGGAACATCAGGTTGTGGGCACGGAGCGCCAGAATAATGTTATGCTGGATTTCCAGATTTTCCGGGTCTGCAAAGTTGTCAATCTGGAAGAATCTTTCTACTTTTTCCACACCGGCTTCGGTCAGGTTGATAACCTTGTCCTTTTCATTGACAATGAAATCACCGGTTTCTTCCTGTACCACGCCCATCATGGCGTCAATCTTGGAAAGCTCTGCCACATCTTCACCACGCTTCATCTGGCGCGCCAGGATATCACAGGCTTCGTACAGTCTGGTGGACTTGCCGCTCTGACCGGAAATAATCAGAGGGGTACGGGCTTCATCGATGAGAACGGAGTCCACTTCATCGATGATGGCATAGTGTAAATCACGGAGAACGAGCTGCTTTTTGTAAACTACCATGTTGTCACGCAGGTAGTCGAAGCCCAGTTCGTTGTTGGTAACATAGGTAATGTCGCAGTTGTAGGCTTCGCGGCGTTCCTCGGGAGTCATGCTGTTTAATACCACGCCGACCGTAAGTCCTAAGAAACGATGTACCTGTCCCATCCATTCTGCATCACGGTGTGCCAGATAATCGTTAACGGTAACGATGTGTACGCCCTTTCCTTCCAAAGCATTTAAGTAAGCCGGAAGGGTGGAAACCAGGGTTTTACCTTCACCGGTACGCATTTCCGCAATACGTCCCTGATGAAGAATGATACCGCCGATAAGCTGTACGCGGTAATGTTCCATATTTAATGACCTCTTGGCGCCTTCTCTGACTACGGCATATGCCTCCGGCAGAAGATCATCCAGTGTCTCCCCATTCTGTAATCTCTTTTTAAATTCCTCCGTCTTGCCTCTCAGTTCCTCATCGGTAAGGGACTGCATTTCCGGACGAAGGGACTCGATTTTATTTACAATCGGTTCAATTCTCTTTAGTTCTCTTTCGCTGTGTGTGCCAAATATCTTTGAAACCAAGCTCATAAATCCAATACTCCAATCTGCGTTCTTTCACAACATAAGGTTTATTTTAGCAGATTTCCATACCATATTCAACCAAAATACATGACTAAACCGTTAAAGTTTTATTAACAAAATAGCAATATTTCCGGTTTTCCGGGTATAAGAAAGAATCCTGCTTTGCAGGATTCTACGCCTGCGGCAGGTCGCTTCAGCGACATAATTCCACTCCGCCGCAGTGCGTTCCTGCCCGAAGGGCTTTATTGTTTTATAGGAAAATTCAACGAAATTTCCTATAAAACAATAAAACTGCCACACCTCTGTCCGGCATGGCAGTTTTGCATTTTTATTAGTATTCCATTGCCTTTTCTTCGCCTGTCAGTACACGAAGTCCGCCCTGACAGAGAGCTAAAAGCTCATCTTCGCCGGGATATACGGTAAAGGGTGCAATCCATTCTGCTTTCTTCTTTAAATTTTCAATTACTTCTGCGCCGTAAGCAATGCCGCCGGTTACGATAATCCGGTCTACCTTGCCCTCCAGTACGCATGCCATGGAGCCGATGTCCTTTGCTACCTGATACAGGAATGCTTCCTTTACTTCGGCTGCGTGCGCATCGCCTTCGTTTGCCATCCTGGTAACGGTACGCATATCGTTGGTACCAAGGTATGCGTTGAAGCCGCCCTTACCTACGATCTTGCTGTAAACTTCTTTTTCGGTATACTTACCGGAGAAGCACATTTTAACCAGTGCGCCGGAAGGAACCGCACCTGCTCTCTCGGGAGAGAAAGCGCCATCGCCGTCAAGGGCGTTGAATACATCTACTACACGGCCGCCGATGTGAGCGCCTACGGAAACACCGCCGCCCATATGGACAACAATCAGTCTTAAGGATTCATATGCTTTGCCGCATTCCTTTGCGTAGCGCTTTGCTACCGCTTTCTGGTTCAGTGCGTGGAACACACTGGTGCGGGGAAGTTCGGGTACGCCGGAGTATCTGGCTACGGTCTGCAGTTCATCTACTACAACGGGGTCTACAATATAGGAAGGAACTCCTAATTCATCACCGATTTCTCTTGCTAAGATACCGCCCAGGTTGGAAGCATGCTGTCCCTGCCTGCCAATCTTTAAGTCCTCAAGCAGTTCGTCGGTTACGGCATAGGTACCGCCGGGAATGGGCTTTAACATACCGCCGCGGCCTACTACCATATTAAGGGACTTCATGTCGAAGTTCTTTTCTGCCAGAAGGTCGGTAATGATTTTCTTACGGAAATCCTTCTGGTCAAAAATAGTGGCATACTGACCGATTTCTTCGGTGCTGTGTCTTAAGGTTTCTTCAAATAACAGGGTCTCGTCTTCAAATACACCGATCTTGGTGGAAGTGGAGCCCGGATTGATAATCAGACTTTTAATGGACATTTTATTTCTCCTTTTCCCGCAGCCTTCCTTTTAAGGAGCTGCTGCATTCTGCGCATTACTGCTGGTTTTTCTTCATTTCTTCCGCTACTACGGCTGCCAGGGCAATAGAGTTTACCTTGGTTTCAAAGGTATCGGAACGGCTGGTTAAGATAACGGGAACCTTGGTACCGGTCAGGATGCATCCGTTCTTTACCTTTACCATATGTACGATTGCCTTGTATACCAGGTTTCCTGCGTGGATATCCGGGAACAGAAGGATATCGGCATCACCCTGGATTTTTCTGTCGGTTGCACCCTTATGCTTTGCAGCTTCGGGGTCAATCGCTAAGTCGAGGGACAGAGGTCCGTCTACGATACAGCCGGTAATTTCGCCGTTTTCGTTCATCTTTGTAAGCTCTGCCGCATCCACGGTAACGGGCATCTTGGGATTTACCACTTCTACTGCAGCTAAAGGTGCTACCTTCGGACATTCCACGCCGCATGCTCTTGCTACGGGAAGGGTATTTTTAATAATGTTTACTTTATCCTCCAGAGTGGGATATGTCATAAATGCTACGTCGGTTAAGAACAGAAGTCTGTCGATACCGGGAATTTCAAATACGCATACGTGGGAAAGCACACCGCCGGTACGAAGACCTACCTCTTTGTTCAGAACACTTTTCAAGAAGTTCTTGGAATCAATCAGTCCCTTCATATACATATCCGCTTTTCCTTCATGGGCAAGCTTTACTGCCTTTAAGGATGCCTGGATCATATCCGGCTCGTCAATAATTTCGTATCCATCCAGGTCCATGCCGATGGATGCTGCAATTTCTCTGATCTTTGCTTCATCACCTACTAAAATTGCATCTGCGATGCCTCTTTTCTTGGCTTCTCTTACAGCTTCCAGCACTGCTTCGTCCTGTGCTACGGAAACTGCTACTTTTTTCATTCCGCATTCGCCTACTTTAGCGAAAATGTCATCAAAACCCTTGCTCATTTTTTCCTCCATTCCGAAACGCTTCATCTTTCTATCTTTCACGTTTTCGCTTGTAAAATCATTCGTTAAAATAATATCACGTAGCATTTGAAAAATCAAGTTTAGAAAAGCCATAGCAGAACAGTTCCCGCCGCCACACCCAGAAGCAGGGGATACCCTATGGTCAGGACCGGTATCAGTATGCGGTGGTATTTATGCTGTCTTTTTGCCCGTTTATCCTGCACAAGCTGCAGGACCCCCGTCAAAGTGCAGAGTATCACACACAAAGCTGCCATAATACGCGCCGGGTAAGTACTTGCGCTGCTTCTTGCGGATTTCTCCGCTTGTCCGTCGGACAGATACAGGGTTTCCACCGCGAAGGTTTCGCCCGAACGGATAATGGAATCGGTAATATCTTTCACGCTGCCGAAAACTCCGCCATCCGCTGCTCCTTTTCCACCGTCTTCTGCGATGAACCCCTTTTCTGCAAGATATCCTTCAAACCATGTAAGGGAAGTCTGATAGAATACCCTCTCAAAAAGCACCTCGTTTACTAACTTTGTAAGTGTGGATTCCTCATTTTCGTAAACCGTGATGCTCCAGTTGCCGTTACCGTCCAGCAGTTCATTTTGCAAGTTATCCTGCAAAATATAGCCACATTCCGCTTTTCCCTGCAGAACCTGTTTCTTCACATCCTCTTCGGAGGCACAGGATTCAAACGTTACCAGTCCGGTCTTTTCCTGTAAAAGCTGTGTCATCCCTTCCTCTGCTCCATAAAACACCGCCGTTACCTGATTTTGCGACTTCTTTTCGATATTCCCTACGGCAGATGAGCACACAAGCACAAAAAGCAGGCTTATCCAAAGCATTTTACTGCGGAGTGTCCGCCTTAAAATTGCCGCAGGGAGCCCGTTATGTGGCAGGGAGTGTGTTTTTTGCCGGTGCATGCCGTGGAAACTTTCAGGCGCTTTGGCATGGCGGCTCTCCTTTTTATAAAAAACGGCAATCACCATACACAGTATGGCAGTGCCAAGCAGAATACCGGCCGTTTTACCGGTTCCCTCCGTATTTCCGGAAAGCAGGGACAGAAAAGCTTTTTTCAGATACCAGACCGGATTATATGCTGCAAGCTTCTGCATTGTCCCGGGCATCAGCGCCCTGGGCACCACACAGCCGGCGCCGTATCCTAAAAGAGCGGCAGTCAAAATAACCGGCAGCGGAAAGACCGATTTCTTTTCCGTAAAACAGGACAACAGAAGTGTCCATGCCGAAACTGCCAGCAGTCCGCAGATAAGGACGCTTACTGTCTGTAAAGACAACCGCAGTGCAACCGTCCTTCCCGGCAGCAGGAGTATCCCCGAAAGAATAAGCACTCCGAGGCACACCGTACCGGTAAACAGGACGAGAAATCTCGCCGCAAGCTGCATACCCACCGGTATTCCCGCCCGTCCGGCTATGATTTTTTCCTGCATGCCATCCCGTAAAAGGTATGCACTGAAAAAAAGACCCGTAAGCAGAAAATACAGCGCAAGCAGGCTGCTTCCGTAATAATTCACAGCTCCCTCGTTTTCCGTCCGGGAGAGCCTGCGCGTCCGGAAATACTGCTCTCTGTTTAAGTAAAGTTTCAGGTTGGCGGCATCCACGTCGTTATACATACTCTGTATCTGCTCCCCGTCAAGCCCGTAAATGCCGGCAAGTCTGCTTATCGTATATATTTCTCCCTGTGCCGTTTGTAAGGAGCCCACTCCCGCCTGCAAAAGAGTCTCCAGCACAAGTCCCTGTAAATCGGTTTTATCCGCAAGATAAAGCTTTGCCTGCACGTTGTTGCCGCTTAAAATTCCTTCCACTGTATTTTCCGGCAATACCAGAAGTGCCTGCAGGCTGCCATCCTTTACGGCTTCCTTTCCTGCCTGCTCCCCCGTTTTTTCAAGGCTACAGTATGCCTTTACGGAGTCCATACCCTCCACAAACCGCAGTCCGTAATCCGTATATGTGCTTTCTTCTGCGGAAAAGCCTATCTTTATTTTTTCTTTGGGGACATCGCGGAACCATTTCTGCATGCAAAAAACAGCCATACCCGCTATGCATACCGGTATCGCCGCTTTCAGCAAAATACCGGGCAGCCTTACCGCTGCCCGTTTGTATTCTGTTTGCAAAAATTTAGTAAAACGTCCCATTTTATTTTCCTATTGGGTAAGACCTGTCAGGGAACTTAAGTTTTGTTCCAGTTCCAGAATCAGAGAATAAATATCCATCTGTGACATTTCAAATACATTGACCGCCCCCTCCGGAGTATTGATTTCTCCGTCATAGGGTGCAATCTTATAAGAACCGGTTGCCTTAAATACCGTCTTGCCGTCTTCTTCAAGAAGGATATTTCCAAATGTGATTTCAAAGCTTTCACCCGCCTTATAATCAGTAAAAGCGCCGTCTATGTCTAAGGACAGATTTTCGGAGCCATCACCTATTTTTACAGAAACAGAAAACTCTTTGTCCGCCTTGGCAAAGGTGCTGTGAAAGGCAAAATCTCCGGAGCTTTTCTCTCCATCCGCATCTGTGAAGTCTGCATGAAGTGTGTAGGTAATGACATCCTCTTCTTTGGTACTCTCCGCCGTATAATGGAGTTCACACTCCGTGGTTTCTCCCGTGGTCATTTCCACATTCCACTTGCCGGTAATATCCTCCATGGAATTTTTCTCTCCGTTAAAGTTTAACGCAAAGCCAATGCCGGAAACGCCTGCATTGTCAAGAAGGATATCCTCTTCCGTTTCTATGCCGGTGAGTTTTCCGCTCTTGTCGATACTGAAACGAATGACTGCGTCCTCTTTCAGACTGATGTCAAAGACTTCTGCTATGACATCGGTTATCTCTTCCTTGGCATCATCCTTCATCTCCTGCAGTTCTTCTTCGGAAACCTGCAGATAGCTGATAGCCGCGTACTGGCTGTCAATGTATTCATCTATGGCAGCATTTAAGGCTTCACTGTCTGTAACAGCCCTGCCCAGGTCTTTCATAAAATCATTGAGGGCGTCCTTATCGACGGTAACGGTAATATAGCCTTTTTGCTGCTTATAAACGGATGCCTTGCGCAGAGCCTCCTTATGCCGGTCGATAACCGCCAGCATTTCCTTTGCAAACTGTGTTCCCCTTGCGAGAGTTTCCTCTGCGGAAGCATTGTCCTCTTCCTTGTCATTATATACATCAATACAGAAATCTTCGTCTAAGTCCGCACCCAGTAAGCTTTCCCATACGGAACCCTGGTAGTCCTTACCGATGGTTTTCAGGTTCATTTCATAGGTATCGGACAAAAGTCCCGGCAACGCCATGTACAGATTATCCCCAATGAGTGCCGTCTGCAACTCCAGGAAATCCACATTTGCCACGCTGAGCGTAAACGTTGTTTCACTTTTCTGTTCCGGTCTGTTTACGTGGGATGTAAAATCAATGCCCACTGTATCAAACATACTGTTTTCCTCCAGATACGGAACAGTAATATTGGCGGAGCCTTCCATGCCGGTAGGATTTTTCCGGGCATTTGCCAGAATATCCTCTATCTTCAGTTCCTCTAAAAAGCTGCTTTCGCTGCCGGCAAATTCCCTGCCCAGTTTTTCAAAGGCTTTGGTCAGTTTCCGTTGCGGGGTATTGTATACAAACGTATATACCAAAGCGGCGGCTACTGCCAGAAGAACGATGACGGCGGCAACACAGATACCGATGATGCCCCCCTTGCCGCTCTTTTTCGTTTCCATGTTCTGATTTTCAAAATCCATAGTTTCCTCCCTTTTCCGGCTCCTGCCGGTTTTCTCTTATCCTTGCTTCCTGTCCCATTTTCCCGTTGCGGATGGAATAAATTTTATCACACAATTCCAAATCCGCTTCTTCGTGGGTTGCCAGAATGATGCAGCCTCCCTGTAATTTGTACTTTCTTAAATAAGCCCGCAATTCCCGCTTGGATGCCATATCCAGTGCGGTTCCGGGTTCATCCAGCAGCAACACCGGCGCGTTTTGTGCCATAGCACAGGCAATGCTGACTTTTTTCTTCATGCCGCCTGACAAATGGCTCACACGTTTATGCAAAAATTCCTCAATTCCCAGACTTTGCAGGATACCTTCCTTCAATGCGTTTTGCAGACTCCTTTTGTCCGGATACCAGAACAGCAGGTTATCCCACACGGAAAGTTCTTCGTACAGATTGCTATTTTGGGGAACATAAGCTGTAAATTTACGGATATTTTCGGGTGTACCGGGTTTTTCATCAAAAAAGAGACTTCCCGCCGCCGGTTTATAAATGCCCGCCAGAATATTTAAGAGTGTGCTTTTACCGCAGCCGTTCCTGCCTACTATTCCAATACATTCTCCTGCATGGGCCTCAAAGGTAATGTCCTGCAGTATCTTTTTTCTTCCGTATGCACTTTGCAGTCCCTCTACCCGTACACAATTCATACACATGCTTCTTTCCGCCGGCAAAGACTTTTCATTACCGTCTGCAAGACTTTTGCCCCGTCGGTAAACGGGTGCCTTTTACCGCATTATAACAGAGGTTTGCTTTTCTCACAAGAAAAATCAAAAAAGACCCCGGAGCTTATACTCCGGAGTCTCTTAAGAATTCGTTATTTGGTTATTACTGAACCTTTGCAGCGTTTGCTTCTTTAATCTTTTCGGTCAGCATGGGAACAATCTTGTTTAAGTCACCTACGATACCGTAGTCCGCTACATCAAAGATAGGAGCAGTCTCATCTTTGTTGATGGCAATGATGAGGTCGGATTCTTCCATACCGGCTAAGTGCTGGATAGCACCGGAAATACCGATTGCGAAGTATACGTTGGGACGAACGGTCTTACCGGTCTGTCCAACCTGAAGGTCTTTGGACTTCCAGCCGGCATCTACAACTGCACGGGAGCAGCTTACGGTACCGCCGATTGCTTCTGCAAGGTCGTCTAAGAGCTTGAAGTTCTCTGCACTGCCAACACCACGTCCGCCGGAAACTAAGATTTTAGCATCCATGATATCTGCTACGTCGTTTACAGCCTTAACAACTTTAAGAATCTCTACATACTTGTTGTCGGGAGTAAATCCGGGATTGAACTCTTCGATAACAGCCTTTCTGCCTGCTTCCTTGGGAAGCTTCTGCATAACACCGGGACGTACGGTTGCCATCTGGGGACGGAATTCCGGACATGCGATGGTTGCGATGGTGTTACCACCAAATGCAGGACGGGTCATAAGGAGCTGATTGTGAAGCTGTTCCTTGCCGGGAATCGGATTGATAGGGAAATCACCGATTTCAAGCTGTGTACAGTCTGCTGTCAGACCTGTATGAATTCTTGCGGATACGCGGGGACCTAAGTCACGACCGATTGCGGTTGCGCCTACAAGGAATACATCGGGTTTGTACTTCTTGATAACGGATGCCAGTGCATGTGCATAAGGCTCTGTTCTGTATTCTTTTAATTCGGGATCGTCTACTACGATAACTCTGTCTGCGCCGTACTCGCCAAGTTCATCTGCAAGGTTCTTTACGTTGCTGCCGACAAGTACTGCAGTTACATCTGTACCTAAAGCATTTGCAAGATCTTTGCCCTTTCCGATCAGTTCAAAAGCGATGTTGTTGATTTCGTTGTCAACCTGCTGAGCAAAGACAAATACGCCTTTATATTCTTCTAAATTCATTGTCCACACCTCTTCCTGTTAGATAACATGTTTTTCTTTTAACTTGTTCATGATATACTCTACAGATTCTGTAGGATCCAGAGTAACCTTTTCGCCGGCACCCTTTCTTACCTTATCAGAAGCCTTTGCAATCTTGGTAGGAGAACCGTTCAGACCAAGGTTGGAGTCTTCCACGTCAACTAAGTTTGCTCTGCCCCATACGGTGATGTCAGCTTTGCAAGCCTTGAAGATTCCGCCCGGAGTCATGTAACGGGGCTCGTTTAATTCTGCAAGTGCAGTAATCAGGCAAGGCATCTTAGCTTTCAGTACATGATATCTGTCATCGAACTGACGCTCTACGATAACACTGTCGCCTTCTACGTCGATTTTCTGAGCATAGGAGATAACAGGAATGTTTAAGTGTTCGGAAATCTGAGGACCTACCTGAGCGGTATCGCCGTCGATTGCCTGACGTCCTGTGATAATTAAATCATAGTCTAAGTTGCGGATGGCGCCTGCCAGTGTCTGGCTGGTAGCCCAGGTATCAGCACCGCCGAGTACACGGTCGGTAACAAGGATACCCTTATCTGCACCCATAGCGATTGCTTCGCGAAGTACATCTTCAGCCTTGGGAAGACCCATGGTGATAACAGTAACTTCTGCGCCGTATTTATCTTTTAATCTTAATGCTGCTTCCAGACCTGCTTTGTCATCAGGGTTCATGATTGTCAGCATGGCACCTCTGTCCAGTGTTCCGTCGGGATTGAACTTAACGCCGCCCTTGGTATCAGGTACCTGTTTTACACAAACAACGATTTTCATTGTATTTCACTCCTTATCCATTTTTATTTAAGCAGGGCACCAGAGATAACCATTCTCTGAACTTCGCTGGTACCTTCATAAATCTCGGTAATCTTAGCATCACGCATCATACGCTCTACATCGTATTCTCTGGTGTAGCCGTAACCGCCGTGAAGCTGAACAGCCTTGGTAGTAACTTCCATAGCAACTTCTGCAGCATATAACTTAGCCATAGCTGCTTCTACGGAGTAGCTTACCTTAGGATTGGTTGCAAATTCTGCCTTCTTCATTGCTGCTTTGTAAACAAGCATCTTAGCAGCTTCTACCTTGGTAGCCATATCTGCTAACTGGAACTGGGTGTTCTGGAAAGCGGAAATGGAACGTCCGAACTGCTTTCTTTCCTTGGTGTAAGCAATGGTTCTGTCAAGAGCGCCTTCTGCAATACCAAGTGCCTGAGCAGCGATACCGATACGGCCGCCGTCCAGAGTATGCATTGCAATCTTAAAGCCCTGTCCCTGCTTGCCCAGCATGTTTTCCTTGGGAATTCTGCAGTCTGTGAAAATCAGTTCGTATGTGGATGAACCGCGGATACCCATCTTCTTTTCCTTAGTACCGAAGGTAAATCCGGGAGTTCCTTTTTCTACGATGAATGCGGAGATTTCCTTTAAGGTCTTGGTTCCCTTTGTAATAGTACCGGTAACAGCAAAGATTACATATACGTCTGCTTCTTTACCGTTGGTAATGAAAATCTTGGAGCCGTTTAATACATATTCGTCACCGTCAAGTACAGCCTTGGTCTGCTGACCCTGTGCATCAGTACCTGCGCCGGGCTCGGTAAGACCGAATGCGCCTAACTTTTCGCCCTTTGCAAGGGGAACTAAGTATTTCTGCTTCTGTTCTTCGGTACCGAAGGTCAGGATGGGGTCGCAGCAAAGAGAGGTATGTGCGGAAACGATAACACCTGTGGTACCGCATACCTTAGAGAGCTCTTCTACGCAAAGTACATAGGTAAGAGCGTCTGCTCCCTGTCCGCCGTACTGTTCGGGAACGGGAATTCCGAGGAAACCGTTCTTTGCCATTTTTTCAACTGTTCCGCGAGGGAATACTTCAGTTTCATCAACCTCCTGTGCAAGAGGCTTTACTTCTTTTTCTGCGAACTCTTTAAAAAGAGAACGCGCCATTTCATGTTCTTTTTTCAAAGTAAAATCCATGATTACTTTTCCTCCATACAATCTATTCTTTAATCATAAGCACTTCACGCTGCGGAAAGCTGCTTATTTTGCATAGTCATAGAAGCCCTTGCCGGTCTTCTTTCCAAGTTTGCCTGCACGAACCATCTTACGAAGAAGGGGATGAGGACGATACTTGGGATCTCCGGTTTCATTCTGCAGTACTTCCATGATGGCAAGCACGATATCCAGACCTACTAAGTCGCCTAATGCAAGAGGTCCCATGGGATGGGATGCGCCAAGCTTCATAGCTTCATCGATGTCAGCTACGCTTGCGATACCGTCTGCATAGATGCCGATTGCTTCGTTAATCATAGGGATTAAAATTCTGTTTACAACGAATCCGGGAGCTTCCTTAACTTCTACGGGAGTCTTGCCGATTTCGGTTGCGATTGCTTTAATCTTTTCTACTAATTCTACAGGAGTGTTTTCACCGGCAATAACTTCTACCAGCTTCATTCTGTCTGCAGGATTGAAGAAGTGCATACCGATCATGGGTCTGTCAAGACCTGCACCGATTTCGGTAATGGAAAGGGAAGAGGTGTTGGTTGCAAAAATGCAGTCGGGCTTTACAATAGCTTCCAGTTCCTTGAATGTGGTCTTCTTAATCTGCATATTTTCGGGAGCAACTTCGATAACTAAATCGCAGTCTGTGCAGATGTCCTTTAAGCCTGTTGTAATTTTGGCAGCGATAGCATCTGCCTTCTCCTGTGTGATTTTCTCCTTGCCTACGAGGAAGTTCAGATTCTTTAAAATTCTGCCCTTTCCTCCATCAGCAAATTCCTGCTTGATGTCGCAAAGACATACTTCATAACCATCTGTCATTGCAAATGCCTGTGCAATTCCGGCACCCATGGTACCTGCGCCAATAATACCTACTTTCATTGTAGTTCCTCCTTGTATGTGAATTGTTTTTCCTTAACGGTTTTTGAACGGCTCTTTTACCTTTTCCTTGTTTTTGTCAAGGAAGAATGCCATGCCGTACTTCTGGTCTTCGGATTCGAAGCAGTCACCGAACAGCTTCTCTTCCAGTGCTACTGCCGCATCCATGTCAAGGTCTAAGCCTTCATTGATTGCCTTTTTGCAGTTGCGGACAGCGATAGGTGCATTTTTTGCAATGCCTGCTGCCATTTTTTCTGCTGCGGGAAGAAGCTCTTCCTGAGTGTAAACAGCATTTACCAGGCCGATTCTGTATGCTTCGTCAGCCTTGATGTTTCTTGCTGTGTAAATCATCTGCTTAGCCATGCCTGCGCCGACAAGTCTTGCCAGTCTCTGGGTACCGCCGAAACCGGGGGTAATTCCGAGACCTGCTTCGGGCTGTCCGAATACTGCGTTGTCGGAACAGATTCTGATGTCACAGCTCATGGAAATCTCGCATCCGCCGCCTAATGCAAAGCCGTTTACAGCTGCAATAACGGGAATGGGGAAGGTTTCGATTTTACGGAATACGTCGTTGCCCTTCTTACCGAAGGCTTCGCCTTCTGCCTTGGTCAGGGTGCTCATTTCTCCGATATCTGCACCTGCTACGAAGGACTTGGTGCCTGCGCCGGTTAAGATCAAGCATCTTACTTCGTCAAGATTTACAGCGTCCAGAGTTGTGTTTAATTCGTCGAGTACCTGGGAATTCAGAGCATTTAATGCCTTTTCGCGGTTGATGGTGATAATACCGGTCTGGCCTTTCTGTTCATATAAAATATAATCCATGATTGTCTCCTCTTTGTAACTGTCAAAACAGATACTCCGAAGCAGGATAGCCCCGCTTCGGAATGCCTTTTTGTTTCTTAATTAGTCTTCAATTTTAACAATGGTAGAGCATCCCATACCACCGCCGATACACAGGGTAGCAAGACCTGTCTTAGCGCCCTTTGCCTGCATCTCATGAAGCAGGGTAACAAGGATACGGGCACCGGAAGCACCAACGGGATGGCCGAGTGCGATAGCACCGCCGTTCGGGTTGAGCTGCTTGTCCACATCAATACCGAGGTCCTTGCCTACAGCTACGGACTGTGCTGCGAATGCTTCGTTTGCTTCAATGATGTCGAAGTCTTCAATCTTCATACCGGTCTTAGCCATTACCTTCTTGGTGGAAGCTACGGGACCGATACCCATTACTTCGGGTCTTACACCTGCAAGTGCGCCTGCTACGAAAGTAGCCATGGGCTTAACGCCTAATTCTTTTGCTTTTTCTTCGCTCATAACAACGATTGCTGCTGCGCCGTCGTTGATACCGGAAGCATTACCTGCGGTAACGAATCCGTCTTTGTTGATGGTGCGGAGTTTTGCAAGAGCTTCGATAGTAGAGCCGTGACGAGGTCCTTCATCTACCTTGAACTCTACCATTTCTTTTTTCTTCTTAACCATAACGGGAACAATTTCTTTTTCAAATGCGCCGCTGTTCTGGGCAGCTTCTGCCTTCTGCTGGCTCTTTAATGCGAACTCATCCAGTTCTTCTCTGGTAAGTCCCCACTCTCTGCAGATATTGTCTGCAGTGGTAATCATATGGTAATTGTTGAATGCATCCCAAAGTGCATCGTTTACCATGGTATCTACTAAAGTACCGTTGTTCATACGGTAACCGAAACGAGCCTGAGGAACAGCATAAGGAGCCATGGACATGTTTTCCATACCACCTGCTACTACTACATCAGCATCTCCTGCCATAATCATCTGTGCTGCCTGGTTTACACAGTTCAGACCGGAACCGCAGACAACGTTCATGGTAACTGCGGGTACTTCGATGGGAAGACCTGCTTTGATGGATGCCTGACGTGCTACGTTCTGACCCAGACCTGCCTGGATTACACATCCCATGTAAACCTGGTCAACATCTTCCGGCTTTACTCCGGCTCTGTTTAATGCTTCCTTAATAACGATTGCGCCTAATTCAGGTGCGGGTGTGGTGCTTAAAGAACCACCCATGGTACCGATTGCTGTACGGCATGCTCCAGCTAAAACTACTTTTCTTGCCATTGCTTTTCTCCTCCAAAATCTTTCATTTTATAGATTGTTATTTTTTTATCATTTCTGTCAAGTCTCATTTTATCATAGCATTTTAGGTTTTGCAATGGAAAAACAAAAAAACTCACCGGGAAATCTTTTCTTTTTGCAGGTAGAGCGTTACCGCCGGGTCGCGGATGTCCGAAACCCGTTTCCACTCCTTCGTTCCTTCCACTTTTACGGCCTCGCTCTGGTGTCTGCTTAGGAACATGGTAAGCGGATAGACATTTATCCAGATTTCATGGTCACTCTCTTTCTGGGACTCATCAAATACAAGTTCCATCCCCCAGTGCAGGTGGGTCACTTTGATGTTGTTGGTGTTTTCCGTGGTGCTGTAACCGGTATGCCCCATATAGCCGATAACATCTCCCGCCGTCACCACGCTGCCTTCCTTTAATTCTTCCGCATAGGGGTAGTTCTGTCGCAGATGAGCATAATAGTAATAGCGTTTTTTATCAAAGCTGCGGATGCCGATGCGCCAGCCTCCGTACTGATTCCAGCCGATTGCCTCCACATAGCCGGACTCCACGGCGATAATCGGTGTACCCACCTGTCCCATCATGTCGTGCCCCAGATGCTGTCTTTTATAGCCGTAGCTTCTTCCCGCCCCGAAATCGTCATAATGGCTGTATTCAAAGCCTTTTGCAATGGGGGAATAGGCTTTCAGTCCGTATACCTTTTCCCAGGTGCTGCTTCCGTCCTCCGCCCTGACCTCTCTTTCAAATTCTCCCACCATGCCGCCCAGAACCGCGCGGTAAGCTTCTTCATAATAAGAATAATATTTGTTGTCCTTCATCAGTTCTTTCATGGTAAGCCCTTTTTCCGCCGTGAGTTCTTCCGTAACTTTTGCGATATCTTTCTTTATGTTTTTCTCGTGGGAGTCAAATTCCCCGCCGTATCCGGTCCCGAGATAGGCAAGCAGCTCCACCCAGTCGAAATGCACGTCCTGTCCATAGCTTTCCACATCCGTGCGGTAGGCTTCACAGAGTGCCGTATAGCTCACATCAAAATCCACCCATTTGATACAGCCGTCACTGACTGCCTCTGCCTTCCGGTTCTGCTGTCCCGTATTCTCCCTGCTCGTCCATATTCCCGCCAGTGCAATCAGGCACAGTACTAACTCCGCTGCTACGGCAAACTGTAAAATACGGATTTTCCGTTTCTTTTTTTCCTCCATATGCCACCCCCACACACAATTTTCTATGCATGTATATGTCGTAAGCTCCGCTAAATATGCCTTGCTTTCCCGCAATATAAAAGGCAGACACCTTGCGGTATCTGCCTTTTCCCTTTATACATTATTTAGTTTGTTTACAATCTGCCGGTCTGTCCCGTGCTTAATCTTCCGGCTCAATGAGTCCGTAGGTATCGCCTTTACGCTTGTATACTACGTTTACCTGACCGGTTTCCGCATTGTGGAATACGAAGAAGCTGTGTCCCAAAAGCTCCATCTGGATGCAGGCATCCTCAGGATACATGGGCTTGATATCAAACTTCTTGGTACGGACAATTTTAATTTCTTCATCATCCATATAGTTGTTTTCTACAAACAACTGGCTGAAGGATGTTGCATCTTTCTGCCTGTCCACTAATTTGGTTTTATATTTCTTTAACTGTCTTTCAATGATTTCTTCCACCAGGTCAATGGAAACATACATGTCGTTGCTTACCTGTTCAGAACGGATGATACTGCCTTTCACCGGTATCGTTACTTCAATTTTCTGTCTGTCTTTTTCCACGCTGAGTGTTACATGTACTTCTGTTTCGGGAGTGAAATACTTTTCCAGTTTTCCGATTTTGTCTTCCACTGCCGTTTTCAGTCCGGGAGTCACCTCAATGTTTCTGCCTACTATAATAAATTTCATATACCTCATCCCTTCCGGTTTATTATTGTATAAGCATTATACCATATCTTCCTGTATTTTTGCAATAATTTACTTTATTTTTTCTATATTTTTGACATTCTTAATGTCAATACTTATTTCGACTTTTTTCGTCGTTTTTTCTTTTTTAGGTATTCTTTACAAAACATCCGTTCTGCATCGGAAACATATCGGATGTTGTTTTTTTCCTTTCTTTTCCTGTGGACAGTGTGGATAACTCCGTGTATAAGTAGCTTTTATCTCATTTCCGGCTCTTTTTCCGGTGGATAAGTTGCGCGATGAAAATTTTATTTTTTTCTTCTTTTCCTCTTGCATTCATTCAGCTTTGTACATCTTGCACAATGGGACACTCCTCCTTCTGTTTGTGGTCACTTATTATTGTCGCACAACAGTTCAAAATTGCACACGGTTATAAAGTAAGAAAGGAATTAAGAAAGAATCCCGCTTTGCAGGATTCTACGCCTGCGGCGGGTCGCTTCAGCGACATAATCCCACTCCGCCGCAGTGCGCTCCTGCCCGGAGGGCTTTATTTCTTTATAGGAAAATTCAACGAAATTTCCTATAAAGAAATAAAACTGTGCCCGGATGTTGTCCATGACACAGTTTTATTTTTCTGTTTTATTTTTGTTTGAATTAGAAAATTCTTCTGACTGCCAGTACCTTCTTATAATCTGCATTGGAAACAATGATACCTGTCTTAGCGTTAGACGCATGCACAATCTGTCCGTTTCCGATATACAGCGCCACATGACCGGAATAGCAAACCAAATCTCCGGGCTGTGCATTGGCAAGTCCGTCAACCGCAGCACCCTGTGATCTGTCGGACTTGGAGCTGTGGGGAAGGCTGACACCAAAGTTGGCGTATACACTCATAACGAAACCGGAGCAGTCCGTACCGTTTGTCAGACTGGTTCCGCCGTATACATACGGATTGCCGACAAACTGCAATGCATACTCTGCAACGGATTTTCCTAATTCACTGCCTTCGCCTACTGCATAGTTTGTGGTCTGAGTCTGTGTAGTCTGGGAAGATGTCTGCTTTCCTGCCTGACTCTTCTTGGCTGCTTCGCGTGCTTTCTTTCTCTCTTCCTCTTCCTTTGCCAGACGTGCCTGTTCTTCTTCCTTGGACTCCGCCTCTACAAATTCGGTGTGAATTTCCAGATAATCCTTGGAAACCCAGCCGTCGCCTTCTTCTACGTTAATCTTTGCCCAGTCATCTGTTTCATCCATTACCAGGAAGTCATCTCCTTCGGGTACCATGGATAACACCTTGGAATCGGTGGTGGGCTCCATTCTGACGTAAAGTGTGGTGGTGGTTACGGTTGCCAGTCTGGTTCCTACCTTCTTGGCAAGCTCTACCGCATCCTCGCCGGTCACACAGTACTCTGCCTTTACATAACCGGTTACACTGCCGGAATTAATCTTGTACCAGCCGTTGTCCTCTTCGATAAAGGTGCCGACGGAATCATCGTAAAGCTTTCCGACAATTTCGCCCTCTTCACTGGGAAGGCTTCTGACATTGACATAGGCATTTACCTGTGCTATAACGAGGTTTTTGAAAAGTTCCTCTTCTTCATCCTTGTCCGCATCCTGAAGACTTTCATTCAGAACATCCACCATATCCTCAAGACTGACCGATGCTTCTATTTTACTGGTTGCGCTGACTTTTTCTGTCTGAATACTTTCCAGAGGTGCCGCTTTTGCCAGGGACAGGTTCACACCGCCGTTGGGCAGTACCGTGGTTACATTGGCAGAAGCATTTGCATCTACTGAATATAAGGAAGCAGCCATAACGGCTGCCAGTAAGCCGACTGTAAGTCTACTGCTTTTCCGCATCCATTCATCCTCCGAAACATTTGTTACAAATTTGTTAAATCTGTTAAAAAATATATCACAGATTTTTTAATTTGTCAACATAGTTTCGGCTAAATATGCGGCTGCGGCACTGGCGGCATTGGCCCCGTCCGCTACCGCCGTGATAATCTGCCGGAGCGGCTTTTTCCGTATATCTCCGGCTGCAAAAATCCCCGGCTTGTCGGTAAGGGTATCCTCGCCTGCCAGTACATAGCCCGCCTCGTTACAGTTCACAAGTTGTTTACATATTTCTGTATCGGGATGAATGCCCACAGCGATGAAAATGCCGTTTACCGCCAGTTCTTCCCGCTGTCCGTCCCGGTGTATAATGAGATTTTCCACCATGTCTTCTCCGCAGATTTCCTGTACGGTAGTATTATACAGGATTTCCACATTAGACAGATTTTTTACCGTCTCCTGCAGCACCCCCGCCGCCCGGAACGTATCCCTGCGGTGAATGAGATAGACTTTTTTACAGGCTCTGGCAAGAAAAACAGCATCTTCCAGCGCCACGTCTCCGCCGCCCACTACTGCCACCGTCCGGTTCTTGAAAAATGCCCCGTCGCAGGTAGCGCAGTAGGAAACGCCCATTCCCTGCAGTTCTTCTTCTCCCGGTACGCCGAGTTTGGCGTGATGCGCTCCCATTGCCAGAATCAGGGTTCTGCCTTCGTAATCTCCCGTGGTAGTGTGCACCGTTTTGCAGTTTCTGCCATCTTCAATTTTTTCTACTTCGGCTTCCGCAAACTCGGCGCCCATTTTATCCGCATGCTCCCGGAATTTCGTTCCCAGATCAAAGCCGTTTATACCCGGTAGTCCCAGGTAATTATCCACTTCATACGTGGTCAGGACCTGTCCTCCGCTCATGGGATTTTTTTCAATCACCAATGTGGACATTCCCGCCCGCTTTCCGTATACCGCCGCTCCCAGCCCCGCCGGACCGGAACCGATAATAATTAAATCGTACATTTTCCGTTGCTCCATTCTGTATTTTTTTCAGTCTTCCTATATAAGCCCCCTGCTTTCTGTATGGACTAAGTGTAGCATAGACTTTATGTTTTTACAACTGTCCTTCATATCATATAACAACCATTTATTTACTGTACAGCGTAATACTTTTGTATCTTTCCCCGCAATGTGTTATGATATGCAAAAGAAAAGAAAAGGATGTTTTGCCATGAAACAAGTGCTTATCACCGGTGCGTCCCGCGGAATCGGGGCTGCCATTGCCAGAAAGTTTGCCAAGGAGGGGATGTCCCTCACCATTACCGGTTTCCACGACAGGGAAGCGCTGCAAAAACTGCAGGAAGAAATAGAAAACAATTTTTCCGTTGCCTGCCGTTCTTACGTCTGCGATATGGGCGATTTTGCCTCCGTGGAAAAAATGTTTGCCCAAATACCGGCGCCGGATATCCTTATAAACAATGCCGGCATCTCTTATTTTGGCCTGTTGTCCGATATGAGTATTGCCGACTGGCACACGGTATTAAATACCAATTTGAACGCCGCCTTTTATACCAGCAAACTTGCCATCCCCCATATGGTACATGAAAAATGGGGAAAAATTATAAACATATCCTCCGTCTGGGGAAATGTGGGCGCCTCCATGGAAGTTGCCTATTCCGTTTCAAAAGGCGGAATCAATGCTCTGACAAAGGCACTGGCAAAGGAGCTTGCGCCCAGCAACATCCAGGTCAATGCCATTGCTCCCGGTATGATTGATACCGCCATGAACCATGTATTATCGGAAGAAGACATTTCTTCTATAATAGAAGAAATACCTGCCGACAGAATGGGCACTCCCGAAGAAGTGGCTCACCTTGTCTGGCAGGTAGTAAATTCCCCTTCCTATATGACAGGACAGATTATTTCGCTGGACGGCGGCTGGATTTAAGCCGTCGCATCCAGTTTGCTCACATATGCCTTTTCGATACGCCTGTCTTTAATGTCCTCTACATGGATATGCAGACCATAGCCCTCCACGTCAATCTTCTCGCCATCCTCTGGAATAGCTTCCAGCAAATTGATAACCAGCCCCGCAATGGTATCATATCCTTCTTCCGGCAGTTCCTCCGGCAAATCCAGTTCTTCCGAAAGCTCATCCAGATTAGTGCTGCCCGGTACGCACCAGAGGTTATCGCCTATCTTTTCAATGGAAGGTTCTTCTTCCTTATCAAACTCATCATAAATGTTACCCACAATTTCTTCCACCAGGTCTTCCATGGTGACAATACCCTCCATGGCGCCGTATTCGTCCACAATAACGGCAATATGGATTTTCTTTTTCTGCATGTCGGAAAACAGTTTATCCGCATGGATGCTTTCCGGAACAAAGTAAGCGGAACGCATTGTTTTCTCCACCTGCGGCTGTTCGCCCCTGCCCAGTGCCAGTAAAAAATCCCGGGCATACAGGATACCGACGATATCATCCAGATCCTCTCCGTAAACCGGATAGCGGGACAGACCGTTTTCTTCTATCAGGTGCATAATTTCTTCTTTATCCGCATCCCTGGAAACTGCAATCACATCCGCTCTCGGAGTCATCACTCTGCGCACACTCAGATCATCGAAATCAAATACATTCTGAATCCATTCCTTTTCGTTCTCATCAATACTTCCCTTTTCTTCCCCGATATCCACCAGCATACGGATTTCATCCTCTGTCACATTTTCATCGTTGCCCTCCACCTTGCAGTGCAGCAGCCGAAGCACCAGGTTGGTAGATAAGGAAAGAAGCGCAATCACCGGGCGCATTAGGAAAGCAATGCCCGAAACCACGCCGTAAGCAGCCTTTGACCACTCAAAGGACTTCTGCATGGCAATTCTTTTCGGCACCAGTTCCCCGAAAATCAAAGTAAAAAAAGCCAGTATCATGGTAATCAGCACAATGGCAATGCCTGTCAGCACATTTTCCGGCCACAGGGTAAAATGCAGATCGTAGTAAATCCAGTGTACGAAGTAACCGGCAAAATTTTCAGATGCCAGTGCACTGCCCAGATATCCGGCCAGGGTAATTCCAATCTGTATGGTGGAAAGAAATCCGGACGGGTCTGCTACCAGCTTCAGAAGTTTTACGGCATGCGGATTTCCTTCCTCTTCCAGTTTATGTAGCTTCGCCGTATTTAAGGAAACTACCGCCATCTCCGTTCCCGCAAAAAAGGCATTCAGTAAAATCAGCAGTATCTGTAATAAAAGCTGCAATACTATCGTTTTCAAAATATAATCTCCATTCTCTTAAAAATAAACACAAAAAGGCATAACCGGTAAATATAAACACTACCAGCTACACCTTACAGTTTCCATTTTTCATATAAACAGTGCAATTCTGTCTGCCCTGCCAAAATCATAAATCCATTAAAAAAATAAGTATCGGTATCCGCGTCACTGTCTGCGTCTTCCATGATAATTGGTTCCTTTCGCACAATTTAGAATATTATAGCATATCTGCCCGTACGATGCAAGTAATCGGCCGCCCGCTGCACGCATCCCATGCCGCACATCCATACGCTGCGAGTAAAATCTACGCCAGCTTCACCATCCTGTCAATTCCGAGAGAGCAGATAACGGCGCCGGCTTCCGTTTTGAGACCGTGCTTCTTATTTACTACTTCCATGATGGCATTCCGTTGTTCTCTTGGTGCCACTATGGCAATAATCTCCTTTTCGGACTGCAGGGAAATGCCATAGAACTGCCCGTCATCCTCTGCTCCCGCCCATCTGGCGCGGATAATGGTGCCGCCTCTGGCGCCGGCTTCTCTTGCCGTATCCATAACATCGTCGGTATGGCCCTGGTTGACCGCTATTAAAATAAGACTGTTTTCCTTGTGTTCGTCCATGTTGTTTCCTCCCGTTCTGCCGTCCTGTTCATGTAAGAATATGGTAGCAATGGTGCTGTTTAATCCGGTGACCGGAACGGAGCACACGATGCCGCTTCCCCATTTCCGCATATCCGTTTCTTCTATTTTTTCAAGCAGCCTTCCCGCCAAGGTCGCACCCGTCAGAGAAATCAAAATATCCTTTTCGGGAGAGCCTACGCCCAGCACATCCAGAAGCTCGGAGGAAGCCGTTCCCTGCCCCCTGCACTGAAAGCTGAAATAGACGCCCTGCTCAGTATACCACTTTGCGAGATGCTTTCCCCTGCCGCGTTCCGCAATGGTTAAAACCGCCTGTATGCTGTTTTTTTCTGCCATGTATGTACCCAACCTTTCTTAATCAAAGTAAAGAATACTGTCCTCCACTTCCCTCAGCTCCAGCATAAGCTTCCGCTTCCGGATGCGTTTCCGGATATTGTCCGCAAGACCTAAAAGCTGAATGGTAAGAAGCGGCGTCATGGCAACCAGCGCTACAATGCCGAAAGCATCCGTCAGAATATTTCCACCGAAGGCTTCGCAGGCTCCCATGGCAAAGGGCAGAAGAAATGTCGTCGTCATGGGACCGCTTGCCACACCGCCGGCATCGAAAGCAATACCGGTAAAAAGCTGTGGAACAAAGAAGGTAAGTGTCAGGGAAATCAGGTAGCCCGGAATTAAAATCCAGAGAATGGGAAGTCCCGTCAGAATACGCACCATGGAGATGCCCGCCGAAAGTGCCACACCTGCTGACAGACTTTTGTAAATGGACTTCTGTGGAATGGAACCGCTTGTAACATCCTCAACCTGTCGGGCGAGCACCTGTACCGCAGGCTCCGCCCTTACGATAAAGTAACCGATAAGCATGGCAATGGGAATTAAAAGATACGGCTTGCTGCCGCCTGCCACTGCCGCTCCGATGTACTGACCGGCAGGCATAAATCCCACATTGACACCTGTCAGAAACAAAACCAGACCAATATAACTATACAGAAATCCGGCACAGATTTTCACAATCTTTCTGGCATGGAAACGCCGGAAAATAAGCTGGAACAGTAAAAACAGAACCATAATGGGAAGCACGGCTATCAGTACTTCCTTCATATAGACAGGAAATGCCCTGGCAAATTCAGCCGCTACCGCCTTTGTGTCCGTCAGTTTCGGAAGACTTACCGATGTATAGGATGTTTCTTCGGGACGGTAAAAAATCCCCAAAAGAAGCACCGAAAGAATGGGGCCGATGCTGCAGATGGCAGTTAGACCGAAGCTGTCGCTGTTGGAATTTTTGTCGCTTCGGACGGATGCCATACCGATACCGAGCGCCATGATAAACGGAACGGTCACAGGTCCCGTGGTAACACCGCCGGAATCAAAGGATACCGGAATAAAGTCCGCCGGTGCAAAAACGGTCAGGATGAAAATGAGGGCATAAAAGCCAAGGAGTATGTACGAAATCGGGATTTTAAAAAGGATGCGGAGCTTCGCAATCACCAGAAAGATTCCCACACCCATAGCCACCGTTAATATCAGGACCAGATTGGGAATGGCAGAAACCTGCCCCGCCAGAACCTGCAAATCTGGCTCTGCAACGGTAATGATAACGCCTAAGATAAAACAGACTACCATGGAAAGCCAGACCTTCTTGGTACGGGACAACTCCACACCTATGCCTTCTCCCATGGGAATCATGGACATATCCACGCCCAAAGTAAAAAAGCCCATGCCTACTATCAGAAGCACTGCGCCGAACAAAAACAACGTCAGTGTTCCCGGAGTAAGCGGGGCTATGGAAATACTTAAAACAAGTACAATTAACGTAATAGGGAGCACGGAGGTTACGGATTCGTAAACCTTCTCACGCAGTAATTCATTCTGATGCAAGCAAGTTCCTCCTGTCGGTACTTCATCGTGGGAATGTTCCCGTGTTTTCATGTCTATTTTATTGTAACAGATTTATGCCTCCGTGCCGTTAAGATTTCTTAACATAGAGAAAATTTTATAAACTATTCCTCTTCTTCCTCTTCCCCGGAAAGCCCCATACGTACGGTAATACCGTTTACCTCCACGCTGTTGTCTAAGGAGATGACCAGACACTTCCTGCCGTTGATGACTTTTGTTTCCACCAGATCCATCCGGTCGGGGCTTACCTTTACCACCACATCGGGGGTTTTGATTTCAAACTGTCTGGTATTTGCCACATTGGAAGCCACAAAGCAGGTATCCGTCCCCGCCGCTTCCTCGTACTTTTCTTCAAAGGAGCTGAGCTTTTCTTCCTCCACGCCACTGTATTCCAGAAGTCTTTTCACTTCCGCCCGGTCAAGTACCACGGGGTCCGGCTCATCCTTTTTTTCTTCAATCATCTCATTTAATTTTTCGTGGATGTTTTTAACCACCTCATAGTCACAGGCATCGCCAAGAGTTTCCTCTACGATGGTCTGGAAGGTTTCCTTCTGATCCCCTGCGGAAAGAGGCAGGTTGCAGCCAAGTACCGGCTCTACAAATTCCATCCGCAGTTCTTCCGGCTTTGCCGCATAATACAGCAGACTGTGAACATCCGTGCTTCTGTCGTGGAAGGCGGGGAACAGGAAACCGATATCCGGCATGTTTACCACCCTGTCGCAGATACGGGTATGGAATGCGTTGCTCTCCTCATCGTAGGAAAGCCCCGGCTTGCTTAACGTAACCGGACAGATACAGCAGAGAATATGGTCATACACTTCGTCGGAAGCATCGAACATTTCCTCTCCGTCCGAGGATTTGCCGGGAATATCGTACACGGCATGAATGAGCAAAATGAGATAATTCTCCACAGAATAGTAATTCTCTATGATTTTATCGTAAAATTCTTCCAGCAGGTTTTCATCCTTCAGGGAAGAGGCACGGAGCTGCATCAGAAAGTCCTGGGTACCCCCGGCTTCCTCCGATACCAGGGGAAATTCCATAGTGAGGAGATTTTTACCCACCGTGCCGGAAAGGGCTTTGCGGAAAATGGCAAAATATTTAAACATCTCTTCTTCCGGCAGGGAAAGGAAGGCTTCCTTCAGCTCGGTTTTTTTATTTTTTTCTCCGTCTACATAACAACCGCAGATACGGGTGATGGCACACCGCTCCTGGGTAAACTGCTTTTTGATTTCTGCAATTTCTTTCTTATTCATAATATCCTTTAGTCCACTCTTTCATCACCTAAGAAGAACAGTGCCACCGTGCCGGGACCGGTATGGGAACCGATTACCGTACCGATGCTGTTAATAAGAACCTTGCCTTTTAAGTTCGGGCAGTAAGCTTCTACTAAATCACGCACCTTTTCGGCATCCTCTTCGCAGGCGGAATTGCTGATGTAGCAATAGCCTTTGTAATCCGGACCGTCTTCCACATGTTCTTTCATCATATTGACCAGTTCTTCAATGACTTTCTTTTTAGTACGGATTTTCTTGCGGGGAATCAGATGTCCCTCATTATCCATGTTTAGCAGCGGACAAATACCAAGCAGGGTACCTACCATAGCGGAAGTGGCGCTGATACGGCCGCCCCTCTTGTAGCTGGTAAGGTCGGTGGAGAAGAACCAGTGATGCACGCGGAGTTTATTTTTCTCAGCCCAGTCATACACTTCCGTAAGGCTCTTTCCTTCGTCCCTGAGGTCCGCAAGATACGTCATCAGCACACCGAAACCGGAAGAAGCCCCTAAGGAGTCCACTACCTTGATGGTTCTCTCCGGATATTTTTCCATCAGATCCCTTGCGGCGATGCTGGCGGAATTAAAGGAACCGGACAGACCGGAGGAAAGACTGACGTGCAGAATATCCTTTCCTTCTTTTAAAAACGGTTCAAAGAAATTTGTAAACTCATCCACATTTACCTGTGAAGTGGTAGGCTGCGCTCCCTCTTCAATTCTTTTGTAAAATTCAGGAAATGGCATGCTTTCCCCTAAATCATCCGGGTAATCTTTTCCATCCATATTAAAGTGGAAACAAACATAAGCTACGTTTCTTTCTTCAAAAAAAGACTTGGGCATGTCTGCCGTGGAACAACAACTCAAGATAAAATCTGACATATCACGTAAATCCTCCTGAACATATTTCGTAGTTTTCATAACTACGTCTTCCCTATTATAAACCACATGTGGTTTCTTTGGCAACAAAAGATTGTTTTTGTTTTACAAAACAAGTCCCTTATCCTCTGCACAGCCAAGCATGATATTCAGACACTGTACCGCAGCTCCGGAAGCACCCTTTCCCAGATTATCAAACCGGGAGCTGACCACCATTCTGTCCTCATTGCCGGTCACAAAAATTTCCATGCCGTCCCAGCCGCTTCTGACATTGGCGGATAAAAATCCCCGGCTTTCCGCTTCAGCACCGAAGGCATTGACCTTGATAAACGGTTCATTTGCATAATATCCTGCAAAAAACGCCTGTAATTTTTCCGGTGTAAGTGCTTTTTGCATAAAATCCTTCTGAATAGGGAGGGAAACCAGCATACCGCTGTAGTAATCACAGACAATGGGAGAAAACAGAGGCTCCCTATCAAGTCCCGGAACAGCCTTCATTTCCTTCAGATGTTTATGCTGCTGGCTCAGGGCATATTCCCTGGGTGCGGAAAGCTCCGCCGCACGTTCCTCCGCTTCGTATTCCGCAATCATCTTTTTACCGCCGCCGCTGTAGCCGGACATGGCAAAGGCACATGCCGGGTAATCGGCTGAAAGAATGCCTTCCTTTACCAGCGGATACATCAGGGCAATAAAACCGGAGGCATAACAGCCGGGAACCGCCACTCTTTTTCCGGTTTTGATTTTTTCCCGGAAAGCCGGCGCCAGTTCGGGAAAGCCGTATGCCCATCCTTCTTCCGTACGGTGTGCGGTGGATGCATCCAGAATTCGCACGTTTTCGTTTTCCACTAAGGAAACCGCTTCCTTTGCCGCAGCATCAGGCAGGCAGAGAATGGTAATATCGGAGGCGTTAATCAGCTTCTTTCTTTCCTCCGTATCCTTTCTGAGCGCCGGGTCAATCTGTAAAATTTCCAAATCATCTCTTCCCGCAAAACGTTCGTTGATGCGGAGTCCCGTCGTTCCCTCGCTGCCGTCGATAAAAATCTTTGTTTTCTTTTTGCTGTATGTCACATAAGAATAAGGGATTTCTCCATCCACTATTTCTTCTACCGTCCTTTCATAGGCTGACACATCAAATTCCGGAAAATAGGTATCTCCCTCTATCTCCGCATCGATTTCCGTCACAAAAAGCTTCTCCGCCAGGGCAATTCCTTCCTTATAAATGCCCGCACCGCCGGATATGTAAATATTTTTGCCCGGACACAGCTCTTCCGCCTTCTTTATGGCTGCCGGCAGGGAATTTACCGTAATGCAGTTTTCCGCTTCATAGTCTGCCGTGGAAGATACCACCACCGTATAACGGTTGGGAAGGGGATGTCCGATTTCCTCATAGGATTTCCTGCCCATAATTACCACATTGCCTGTGGTAAGCTCCTTAAAACGGCGCTGTTCCCCCTTAATCCTCCAGGGAATTCTGCCTTCACTTCCGATAACGCGGTTCTTCGTATATGCTACAATCAGTCCTATCATGTCTGCCTGTCTCCTTTTCTTTTCCTTGCCCTATTGTATCATTCTTTCTTTTCAATTTCCATGTAAAATTTAAAAAGCAAAAAGCCCGGGGAGAACCGGGCTTTCCGCTTTTCTTATGAGGGGGGGAGATAGTGAGTTCATCAACTATCTGTAAGAATACTATACAAAGGAATTGTGTTCATTCTGTGTCCAAAATATTAGAAAAAAATGAAATCCCTCTAAAGAGAAAATAATCAGCCTATCTGTAAATAGGGGATGAAGTACTGCAATTTATAAAAAATTTATACATAATCTCTTCCTTTTTCCATAAAATAGTATTAAAATGTTTATTAAGAAGGACAAATATTGTTCCTGTCTCCATTAAGAATGAAAGAATAAAAAGAAAGGAGTACCCTCATGGCTAAAAAATTTGGTAAAGTTTTATTATTTGCAACTGCTGTTGCCGCTGCCGGAGCCGGTATCTATTATTATCTGAACAAGGAAAAATTTTCTCCCGAATACAATGGTGAAGAAGATGATGACTACGACGATTTCGGAGATGAGTCCGATGAGGAAGACAATAGTCGTTCTTACGTAGCTCTCAATCATGAGAATGCTCCCGCAGAAGATAAAGAAGAAGCTCCCGTAAAAGAGGAGGCACCTGCTGATGCCCCCGCTGAAGAAAAGGAAGCCGCTGCTGAAGCTCCCAAGGCAGAAGCACCTGCAGAAAAAGAAGATGCCCCCTTTGAAGAGCTTTCTTCCGTAGTAGAAGATGTTACCGAAAAAGCAGACGAAAAAATCGATGAAGTAGAAGAATTCTTCGACGAAGACGATGAGAAAAATGAATAATCAGCCGGTCCGATTACATGTTTATTGACCGGAACCGTAAAAAGGACGTATGAATTTTCTTTCATACGTCCTTTTTATTTCTGTCTGTATTTATCGATACCGCCTGTTATGCCGGTAAAAAGATTTTATGCCTTATTTTTTCGAAGCTCCGCTAAAATGGCATCCTTCAATTCCCTCGTCTTTTCCTTCATGCGGGAGTTGGCATAGGGCCTTATCAGAATCTCGGAAATGAGTTTGGAAGCGATGTCATACTTGCCGAGCCCGAAAGCCAGATTGGCAATCAGGTATTCCAATGTGGTATCGTCCATACCGCAGATAGGAAAGCTTTCCGCTGCTTCCGCCGCAATAAATCCCTCCATGGCATTTTTCAGATATTCTCTTTCCTGTGCCTTTAATTCGGCTCTCTTTTCTTCCGTGCCGGGTTCCCTTTCCAGGGTTTCTCTCCAGCCGCGGAGCACCCATGCCGCCTTTAAGCAGGTATAGGCTTTTTCACTGTTTCTTGCCTGTTTTACGATAGAGCAGGCAAGCGCCACCTTATAATGCTCCATAGCCTCCTCATAGGTATAGGTATCTCCCGTGTGAGGCTTCAGTTTAATATGCTGGCAGATTTTTTCCCGGATAAGCCGCACCTGTCCTTCCGGCATGGGCTTGAAAAAGCGGATAAGCGCGGAATAGCCGCATTTCGGGCAGCATATCACGTCGTATTTATAGGCATCGATGCCCTCGAAAACAGAACGCAAATCGTTGTCGGTCCGTATCAGTCTTGCTTTTCCCGCCTTCATGGTCTTTGCCGTAATCTTTTCCCCGCAGACCGGGCAGTCGTAATTTCTGTCATAGATTAAATCTTTTTCTTCGATTGCTGCTGCTTTCTTCCCCTTATTACTGTCCTGATTCTTATTCGGGTCCTCATATAATTTGACACCTTCCAGATCCCCAAGACCCAAATCCGATAATCCAGACAATAAATTACCCATAATTAATCCTCCTTCTTTGGTAACACGAATGAGCTCTTCAAGGATACAATCCTGTTAAAGACCAAAGCTCCTTCTTTAGAATCCTTGCAGTCCACACAGAAAAACCCGTTTCTGACAAACTGGAAGCTTTCATAGGCTTTTGCATCCTTAAGTGCCGGCTCTGCATAACATTCCTTTAAGATTGTCAGGGAATTGGGATTTAAGTTTAAGCTGCCATCCTCGTTATAAACGCCCTTTTCTTCGTCAATGATGTTTTCGTACAGTCTGACCTCTGCTTTTACGGCTTCCTTTGCAGGAACCCAGTGAATGGTACCCTTTACTTTTCTGCCGTCCGGGCTGTTGCCGCCTCTGGATGCGGGGTCATAGGTACAGTGCACTTCCGTTACGTTGCCGTTTTCGTCCTTCACACAACCGGTGCAGGTGACAAAGTAAGCATTCATCAGACGCACTTCATTGCCGGGGAACAGTCGGAAATATTTCTTAGGAGGCTCCTCCATGAAATCTTCTCTTTCAATATAAAGCTCTCTGCCGAACGGGATTTCCCTGCTGCCTAAGGACTCATTCTCCAAGTTGTTGGCAGCGGTAAGCATCTCGGTCTGTCCTTCGGGATAGTTGTCGATCACAAGCTTCACAGGATTTAAGACCGCCATCATACGGGGACGCTTCATCTTTAAGTCCTCGCGGATGCAGTATTCAAGCATCGCATAATCGGCAATGGAATTTGCTTTGGAAACACCGCAGAGCTCTACGAACATTTTAATGGATTCCGGGGTAAAACCGCGTCTTCTCAGCGCAGCGATGGAAACTAATCTGGGGTCGTCCCAGCCGTCCACGATGCCTTCCTCCACTAATTTTTTGATGTATCTCTTGCCGGTCACCACATTTTTCAGATACAACTTTGCAAACTCAATCTGTTTGGGAGGATGCGGATATTCTAATTCTCTTACCACCCAGTCGTACAGAGGTCTGTGGTCTTCAAACTCCAGGGTACAGATGGAATGGGTAATGCCTTCAATGGCATCCTCAATGGGATGTGCAAAATCGTACATGGGATAAATGCACCATTTATCCCCGGTATTGTGGTGGGTCATATGGGCTACACGGTAAATAACCGGGTCTCTCATGTTCATGTTGGGAGAAGCCATATCGATACGGGCACGGAGCACCTTTTCACCGTCTGCAAATTTGCCGGCGCGCATGTCCTCAAATAACTGCAGGTTTTCCTCAATGCTTCTGCCTGCTGCCGGGTCTTCCTTTCCGGGCTCGGTCAGTGTGCCTCTGTATTCCTTCATCTGCTCTGCAGACAAGTCGGATACATAGGCTTTTCCTTTTTTTATCAGCTTTACAGCCGCTTCGTACATCTGTTCAAAATAGTTGGATGCAAAGAAAAGTCTGTCTTCCCAGTCGGCGCCCAGCCATTCCACATCCGCTTTGATGGAGTCTACGAACTCTTCCTTTTCCTTGGTCGGGTTGGTATCGTCAAATCGCATGTTGAACTTGCCGTTGTACTTCTGCGCCAGCCCGTAGTTTAAAAGAATACTCTTGGCATGTCCAATATGAAGATAGCCGTTGGGTTCGGGAGGAAAACGGGTGTGCACGGTATCGTAAAATCCATCCGCCAGATCCTTCTCTATAATCTGTTCAATAAAATTTTTGCTTTCTGTCTCGCTCATATTAAAACCTTCCTGTTTCCGATTATTCCGTAATTTCGTTTTGCGTATATTTTACCACATCTGCCTCTGCCATAGCAAGCAGTTCATCCAAAGTGTATACCGGACATAAATAATAATTGTCCAGATTGTCCGTCGTAAGCAGTTTTCCCGACTCATCTATCTGCGCCATACCGCGTAAGAATGCCAGATTTTCATTCCCGGGACTCATCATATACGCCCAGGAACCGAAGCCCACGTAATAATTGCCCTGGGCATCCTTCCCGTAATATTCCGAAGCATCGCCCGGCGTATCCGTGATTTCCGCAAGCAGTTCTCCCGAAGCCGTATCGTACATCCTTAAGGAAGAATCCTGATACGTTACAAACGTAATGGTTTTGTCTTCGTTATAAAAAATGCCTTCCGCAAGTTTGGGCAGGACATACCCCTTTTCCTTTGCGGTTTCCTGTACCTCATTGCCCCACAGTACCTCGGTATTTTCCCTGTCCGGCGTTTTGTCCGTCAGGGTATCGTCCGTCGGATAAAAGCGCTGATAGCACACCGCCCTGTTCTCCGTATGCGTTGCCATCACAAAGCCCTGTGCCAGTCTTACCGTATAATAAATCCTGTCAGCAAAGCAGTCGAAGGTGACGCCGTGGGTAAAGGATACATTGTTTTCATAGCTCATGATATACTGGCAGCCGTCGCTCGTAATATAGGAATACAGGTTGGCGCCGTTTACCGCCTCCGCATATACAATGCCGCTGATGCCCGTCTCGGCGCGCAGGTAAACCTCGCCGTTTTTCCGGCTGACGGCATCGGCTTCATAACTGCCGTACAGAAGCATGCTGTCGTCATCCCCCCGGGAAAACAGAATATCATTCAGCATGACATTTTTATATTCCTTTCGATAGAGCAGTTTTCCGGTGCTTTCCTCATATGCCTCCAGATAGCTGTCAAAAACAGAATACAATTCATCCCTGTTTTCATAGGTCAGCACATACATGCAGCCGTCCTTAAAAGCCACATCCTCCACATATGCCGTCTTCCAGTCGGAATATCTCTTCGCATCATCCGTCAGGCCAAGATACAGAAGCCTTCTGTCCTCCGACATTACGTCGTCGCTGTTTCGCAGGGTAAGCACCACCGCCGTGGAGTCTTCGTTGAAATAAATCCGTCCGGTCTGTTCCTTGCAGTATTCATCTAAGTTCTGAACTTCTGTATAATCCTCCGCATCTATAATACGGAGATAATTGTAACCGCTTACCGCTATCCGGGTTCTGTCCTCTGACAGATAGTAATTGTAAGCGCTGCCCGGCAGCTCCGGCTTTTCGTTTTCCCCGGTCTTGGCATCAAATACCAGCAGTTCCTTCTCTTCGTTCTGATAAACCAGTCTGCTGTCATCTATAAAAAACATACCGCCGTCCGAGTAGCCCGGCAACCCTGCAAGCTTCCCCACCGTATGTCCGTATTCGCTTTCTTTTACCGTAATGTCTCCCGCACTTTCCTTCAGTGCATAATAAGACATGTCCCCGGAAGACTGCATATCCGTAATCACACTGTCCGTCTTCACTTCGTACCGGCTCAAAAAATCTCCCGTCCGGTTATATACATACAGACTGTCCGTCAGGGCTTTCTGTGCCTGTGCCGTATAGGGCATGGCAATGCCGTCATACTCCGTCAGGGCGCTGATTGCCGTCTGCATAGCGCCTATTCTGTCGCCCTTCTTCAAAAGCCGCCCGGATTCCTCCGCCAGACTGAGTGCCTGCTCCCTGGACAGAATATCGTTCTGGCTGCTAATCTGTGCCGCCTGCTCTGCAAGGGAGTCGTTCTGTATCTGGATCTGCTTTTTCTGCTCCCGTATCTGCATGACCATGGCGGTGCTGACAACTCCGAATGCCAGACATACGGCAGCTCCCGCTGCAGTAAAGCCGAGGATTTTCTTTAATTTCTGTTCCCGGTGGCGCTGCTTTAAGTCATCAAAGCCAACACCCAGCATGGGAGCTATCAGACGCAGCTTTTCGGTTTTCATGACCTTCAGGACATCTCTCTTATTTTTGCCGCGCACATCCGCCGCCAGCGGTTCCATTTCCTCTTTTACGGTTTCCGTGCTGCCGTCCGGATGAGTAACCGTTTTTTCCCGGTATAAAAGTTCCTCCGGGAAGGACTCCGCAGGCTCCCCTTCCACCAGAACCGCAAAAATATTTTCCCTGCCGTGCAGGCTGATAAAGGTTTCGATTTCCTTGCGGCACCACAAAGACTCCTTCAGTCTGGGGGAACAGATGACAATCAGGTATTCCGACTCCTCCAGCGCCTTCCGGATAGGGTCCTCTAAATTATTGGTAAGAGGCAGCTCGTCCTTATCCCGAAAGATTCTTTCAATCTTTGTCCGGGAAAGCTTTTTATCCTTCTTAAGAGAGCCGGGTATCTTAAACCATTCCAACTGCTTCTGCAGATTTTCCGCCACAAACCTGTCAAGATCTGCATGGCGGTAGCTGATAAACGCATCGTACTTATACGGTTTCTTCATAGGTTTTACCAAATATATCCCTTTCTACCACATAAATGTCGTGTCTGTCCTCACAACGTACAGCCAGAAAATCCCCCGGTTTCCCCAGCATATACTTACTTTTATCCCATGCTGTAAAAACCTTTACACCTCTTGTCAATTCCCTGGCATGGATGTGCACCTGCCCCGTGGGCACGCAGGCTCTTGCATAATCGGTCAGATGCAGGGTGCTTCCGTCATTCCGGTTCTTTATGGTCGGCACATAATCCGCCGATAGCGCATAGGTTTCAAACTCATATTTATCCGGAAGCACCTGATAGCTTTTTTCAAATTTGGCTCTCCGGTTGGGATAGACCTCGCCTTTGATGCCAATCATGATATACAGATCATCTTCAATGGTCATATCCACATCCCCTTCCAGGGTACGGATGGTAATCGGCGTACCTGCCGGAAGCACCTCATCCGCTTTCACAAAGCCGATGGGGATTTTCTTTTTGCTGTATTTCTTCATGTCAGAGGTGTCAATGTCATAGTCCGCCGCATAAATCAGATCAAAGCTGTCAAAATACTGGTTCATGCGGTTGTTGAAGTACGCTTCCGGATGCAGGGTGGGATAATGCTTCTCGTAAAGCTTCTTACTGACAAATCCGCCCGCTTTTTCATAATGCCCGCCACCGGAGCCTATGCCCTCACATAAATAGGACGCCAGCTCGCTGGCATTCACTTCCCTGATGCAGCTACGTACGGAAAACTTATAGCCGTCCGCGTTTTCGTTAAACACCAAGCAACTGGTAATCACATCCACCTGCAGCAGGAAATCACTGATAAGTCCCAATATATTAGGGTCGCAGGGCTGTGCCTTAATCACGGCAAAGTTATAATCCTCGTTGAAGCTGTAGCGTATCAATGCTACTCCCGCAATCTCCAGCTCCTTTAAGGAAAGGTTGGAATTTTTGAAATAATTGATAAGACCGGCATCAAATGCCAGGTCATCCCGCATATCCATATCGAGGGGATTGCGGATTTCGGAAAGCTGGTTCGTATCCGTATACAGTCCGTAATACAGAGCCGTTTCCAGTCCCGGCTCCGTCTTTATATCGAACTTTTCATCACGCAGAAGCTTCCACACAAGTGTGCAGCAGCTTCCCAGTGCCGGCACAATCAGGCTTAAAGGCACACCGTCTATTTCCACCTGATGATGGTCCACAATGGCTACCGTGTCAGCCGCTATCTTCGTCACATTGCCTGCGCCGTACTGACAGTCCACTGTCACAAGCAGCCCCTTTATAAAAAGGGGCTGTTCTTCGTCCGGGCGTACATATTCCACCGGTATATGCAGTTCATCAATCATGATTTTCAGATTGGACTTCTGGATGGGATTTCTGCCGCTGTAAATAAGCCTTGTCTGTCTGCCCAGGCTCTTGAAATAGGCATACAGACCAAAGCCGGCTCCCAGTGCATCCGCATCCGGATTATCGTGGCATTGTATGGTAACAGGGTCAAATGCTTCCAAATCTTTCAGTGTCATAGTTTTATTCCTTATTGTCCGTGAAGATGTCCGTGCCGCCCGGTTCCTTATTAGTGATGGAACAGACGGATGCCGGTAAATACCATTGCCATATTGTACTTGTCGCAGCAGGAAATCACCAGATCATCCCTGACGGAACCGCCGGGCTGTACGATGTACTTCACGCCGCTCTTGTGTGCTCTTTCCACGTTGTCGGAGAACGGGAAGAACGCATCGGAGCCTAAGGTAACATCCTTTAAGCCGTCAAGCCATGCTCTCTTTTCCTCTGCGGTAAATACAGGGGGCTTTTCCTTGAATACTCTCTGCCATGCGCCCTCTGCCAGTACATCCATATATTCGTCGCCGATGTAGTTGTCAATGGCGTTGTCTCTGTCCGCTCTGCCCAGGGAGTCTACAAACTGTAAGGAAAGAACCTGCGGTGCCTGACGTAAGAACCAGTTATCCGCTTTCTGTCCGGCAAGTCTGGTGCAGTGTACACGGGACTGCTGCCCTGCGCCGATACCGATTGCCTGACCGTCCTTTACATAACATACGGAATTGGACTGGGTGTATTTTAAGGTAATGAGCGCTACCTTCATGTCGCGAAGGGCACTTTCGGGAATGTCCTTATTCTGGGTTACGATGTTGCTTAAAAGCTCTTTGTCAATCTTTAACTCGTTTCTGCCCTGTTCAAAGGTAATGCCGTACACCTGCTTTCTTTCGATGGGCGCCGGTACATAGGAAGGATCAATCTGAATAATATTGTAGTTGCCCTTCTTTTTGGATTTCAGAAGCTCCAGTGCCTTTTCGGTATAGCCGGGAGCGATAACACCGTCGGAAACCTCTCGTTTAATCAGGCGGGCGGTATCCTCGTCGCATATGTCGGAAAGGGCAATGAAATCACCGAAGGAAGACATTCTGTCCGCACCTCTTGCTCTCGCATACGCACATGCCAGAGGAGAAAGCTCTCCTAAATCATCCACCCAGTAAATCTTCTTTAAGGTTTCGGACATATGAAGTCCCAGCGCCGCGCCGGCAGGAGAAACATGCTTAAAGGATGTGGCTGCGGGAAGACCGGTTGCTTCCTTTAATTCCTTTACAAGCTGCCAGCCGTTAAAAGCATCCAGAAAGTTAATATAGCCGGGCTTGCCGTTTAACACCGTAACGGGCAGGTCGCTGCCGTCTTCCATAAAAATGCGGGAAGGCTTCTGGTTGGGGTTACATCCGTATTTTAATTCGATTTCGTTCATAATAACTGTATTCCTTTCTATGTGCCGTAAAAGGCATGCCTATTTGTTCTTGTTGACAATTCTGGTTTCGTATCTGCCGGTTTCCACTTCAATGTATCTGACAAATAAGGAAACCTTGTTGTCTTCGTTTAAGCTGTTCCACAGCATATCGGTAAACGCATCAATGTCATTGGGAATTTCCACTTCCTTCGGTTCACCTTCAAAGCTGGGCAGCGGGTTGCCGTCATGCATATAGGTATGGAGAAAATGTCCTTCGCCTGCCTTGGGATTTTCATATGCAAATGTATAGCGGCGGCAGGAGTCCGGGTCACCGTGGTTACTCTTTAAGATGGACATGGCGTAGTTGAAGCTGCCGTTCTCCAGATGAATAATACCGGAAATTCTCGGTGTGTAGTTGGGTGCGTCCGGTTCAAACTTACGGCAGCGTAAAGACTGTTCAAAAGTAAGCTGCTTATCCATGCCTTCGTAAATGGTGTCGGTCTGGTCACCGTTTGTGACGATGGTCTTGTTGCCGAGTACTCTGACGGGTGCATAAATAATAAGAGAGGGATCCTCTAACTTGGAAGGATCAAATGCCTGTGTGCGGATACCTTCGCCGTCCTGTACAAAAATACGGTTGCGGCTGTTTACGCTTCTTCCCATAATAAAGTATGCGCTGACCGCATATTTGCCATTGCCGGATTTACCAAGGACAATGCCTCTGCCGGGGTAGCTGTTTTCCATCAGTTCCTGTTGTAATGATACCATGTTCATTTCCTCCGTTTCCAAACAATAAAACCGCCTGAGCGGCACATATGTGTTCGCCCAGGCGGTCGGCATTTTCTTATTTCTACACTTCCTATGGGTACTCCCACGACAGCAGTTGCTGTTTCCGCCAGTTGTGTAGCTCATAAGTCCATACTACATGATTTTATAAGGGATTTCAAGTGGCTTTTTCGGGAAACGCAAGAAGTTTGGCAGAAGGCTGCGTTTCTTTTTTCTCTGCAAGCTCCGGCACATAATCCGCTTCAAAAACTTCCCGTTTTAAGGGACGCGCAAAGTAGTAGCCCTGCACCATACGCACCTTCATATCGCCGAGCAGGCGGTACTGTTCCTTCGTTTCAATGCCCTCCACACAGATGTTCACACCGATGGTCTGCGCCAGCTCCGCCACCATCTTGATGAAGGACTGGGAATAGGCATCCTCCGCCAGGTCCTTGACAAAGCTCTGGTCGACTTTGATAACATCAAAGGGCAGCTCCCTTATGTGGTTTAAGGAAGAATAGCCGGTGCCGAAATCATCCAATGCAATGCGTACGCCAAGCTTCCGGATATTGCCCAGGATTTCCTTCATGCGGTTCATATCGTTGATGGCAAGGCTTTCCGTTACCTCCAGTGTCAGGTTTTTCGGGGAAATACCGGTTTCGTCCAGCACTCTTTCCACGGACTCCACAATATCCGGCTGCAAAAGCTGCACCACCGAAAGATTGACACTTACCTTGTATTCGGGATGACCGTTCTCATTCCATCTGCGGCACTCCCTGCAGGCTTCCACAAGCACATGGTGGCCGATGGGATTGATAAGTCCCAGGTACTCTGCCAAAGGAATAAAGTCAGCCGGGGAAATAAATCCAAGCGAGGCGCTGTTCCAGCGAAGTAATGCTTCCGCGCCCGTACAGGGAGCACCGGGTCTGGAGATATCCATAATGGGCTGGTAGTAAATTTCAAACTCCTTGTAACCGGCAACCGTGGCATCCCTCATGTTTTTCTCCATGGTCAGCCTTCTGCCGGACTCGCTGTCCAGACCGTCCTCATAACGGATTACCCTGTTCTTGCCGTTTTTCTTGGCTTCAAACATGGCAATATCCGCTTTTTTGATCAAGTCCTGAATACCCTGTCCGTTCTGGGGATACTCCACCACCCCCATGCTCATGGTGCAGTAGTAATCCATGTCCTTTAAATTCCAGGGTCTTAGGAAAATATCCTGTATGTCGGAAAGAATGCGGTCGTACTCGCCGTATTCTTCCGGCGGAATGATGATGATGAATTCATCCCCGCCGACCCGGTAGCAGTTCTGCCCGATACCCTTTATCTTTTTCAGTTCCCTGGAAATCTGCTTTAACAGCATATCGCCGTACTGGTGTCCCAGTCCGTCATTGATATGCTTAAAATCGTCTAAATCCAGATACAACAGAGCGCCCTTTTTCTGTTTTTCACCGGCATTGTCCACGTAAACCGCCAGGTCTCTTTCACAGCAGATACGATTGTAAAGTCCCGTCAGGAAATCCGTATAAATCTGCTGCTCCACCTTCTTCTGGTATACCTTTCTGTCGGTCACATCATAGACTGCGTACATCTGTACTTTCCTGCCGTCTACCCAGGTAACATCCGAAACTGCCAGGTCAAACCAGCTGCAGGCCTCGCCCTCTTCATCCGTCTTTGGCGCCGTTTCGTATCGAAACGGCAGCTTCTGTGTTAAAAGCTCTTCAAAGGTACCCGCTTCCAATTCCTTTGCAAAGGTGTTCTGCAAAAGCTTATTGGAAAACAGGACCTGTCCGCTTTCCGGCTCCCGGATGTAAATGCCGCATTTCATGCCGTCCAGTACGGACTCCATGGACACATAGGCACAGGACAGGGAATTTTTCTGGATACGTTTTCCTAAAATACTCTGTAAAATCTTTACGGCGCCGGAGATAAACCGCACCTCTCCGCCGTCAAAATAACGTTCTTCGTTTAACTGGCACAAAGAAAGGCACATACTGCTCTCTTCGTTTTCCATAAGCGGATACAAAAGAAATGCCCTTACGCCGTCCCGGTACCACTTTTCCGCTTCCGGAATGCCCTGTATGGAGTCGGAGTCCACAATCAGAGGCTCCTTCGTAAACAGAATATCCTCCGCCGGAATTCCCCTTGTTTTTTCAAATGGGGAAACATTTCCTCTTCCGTACCACTGCGCCAGAATATCTGCCGTCCGTTCTTTTCTGTCCATGTGGCATACAAAGCCGCCGGATAATTTCAGGGCGCTTACGGTAATCTGCAGGAATTTTGCCATAATCACTTCCACGGCATCCTCACTGTCAAGAAGCTCTGTCAGTGCGGCGATTTCGTCCTGCCTGTCCTTTTTTAAGGCCGTCTCCTGCATCTTTCCTGTGGGCTCGTCCGCAAGCAGTGTCCTGCATTTATTTTCAAAAATAAGCCGGGAGCAGACCATCAGCAGATCGATGTCCTTGTAGAAATTCATTTCGGACAGGGCATTGTGACAGCCTGCCGGCACACCCGGCTCTCCTTCCGTATCGTTCAGGATGCCAAGCAGCACCCAGTTTATCATAACCCTGCCCTTTACCCGGACGGAAAGCACGGCATACTTCACATAGGGAAGCTCCGTATCCTCTACCACAAGCTCTTCCAAGGAGCCTTCTTTCACGCGTTTTAAGGCTTCCTCTATCTGCCTGTCCGTCACGATGCTCCGGAGTCTGTCCAGATCTTCCTTGTCTCCGGTAAATTCCGTGCGCATCTTTCCGTAAGCATCCACACAGCCGGCACACAAACCGGAAGCACTGCAGAAGTGCTTCTGCAGGGATAACAGTTCTTTTTCATCTATCAGACTTTTGTATGTAATCTTCCAATTCCAGTCGTCATGTTCCATCATAAGATAAACCCTCTTTCATTGATCAGTGTATCATATTACAGAATGTCACCGCAACCGTTTTGGTCAGATTTTACACTATTTGTTACTTTTTCATAACTTTTCCGGCTGCCTTCGATACACTGATAGCCAGCAGAATTTTCACCACATCGGGAACAATGTAAGGAACCACGCATGCCATCAGGGCAGCTGCCAGGCTGATTGTTTTACCCTGCTGCACATAAACTTTCATAAACCAGGCGGTACCGAAAGCATAACAGGCAGCGAGACCGAGAATACAGCTTAAAAGAAGCACAAAAAAGTTTTTCTTTTTCATAAGCGCCGTCACCAGCCAGAATACAAACCCGGAGAATAAGAATCCTACGATATAACCGCCGGTCATACCGGTCAGTACACCAAGACCGCCCTTAAAGCCAGCAAACACAGGGGCGCCTACCGCACCAAGTAAAATATACACAACAATACTGATGGTTCCTTTTTTACCGCCCAGAGTACAAAGTGCTGCAAAAATCGCAAACACCTGCAACGTGAAGGGAATATTGGGTATGGGGATCACAATCCAGGCACATACGGCCATCAGCGCCGCAAAAAAGGCAATCTGGGTCATATCCAGTATCGTTAATTTCATTTTGTTTTTCTTCTGTTCTTCCATGGGAAGTCCTCCTGTTAATTGTAAATGGATTTTTTTCAAACATTTACAATTATAAGGACAGCCACCCGATTGTCAAGTTATTTTTTATTTGCCTTTACAATTTATTTTTCTTCTGTGGTAAAAGAAAGGAAAATCTGTTATGATGAAAGAACAGAAATCATGATGCAGCCTGCCTTAAGAATACGGGCTGTCGAAAGGCACGGTGTTTGTTATGACAAAGGACAAGGTTCTTGCCTTACTTAAAAATCAGACGGATTATCTGTCCGGTGCATGGATCAGTGAGCAGATCGGGGTCAGCCGCATGGCAGTCAGTTCTGCCGTAAAAGCCCTCCGGGAGGAAGGCTACGACATCGCCTCCTCTACCAACAGAGGCTATCTGCTTAAAAATGCACCCGACTTATTAAATACGGGGGAAATCATGGGGTATCTGCCGGAGGGATTCTCCGGTTCCATTCTGTGCTTAGACTCCGTGGACTCCACCAACCGGTATTTAAAATCCCTTGCCTTAAACGGCGCCGAAAACTATACAGTGGTTCTCTCAAACGAACAGACAAACGGAAAGGGAAGAGTGGGCAGAGCCTTCAGCTCCCCAAAAGACAAGGGGATTTACCTCTCCCTGCTTCTGTATCCGCAAAGTCTTCCCGGCGGCTTTCTGCAGCTTAGTGACAGTCCCGCTCTGACCGCCTGCACGGCGCTGGCGGTGCGGAATGCCATCTCTTCCGTCTGCAGCACGGATATTCAGATCAAATGGCTGAATGATTTAATGGCGGATGGACGCAAGCTCAGCGGCATCTTAACGGAAATGTCCATGGAAAGTGAAAGTGACCATGTAGAATATGTGATTATCGGCATCGGCATCAATGTAAACCAGATGCTCTCCGATTTTGACGACTCTCTTAAGGAAAAAGCGGTGTCCCTGCGGATGCTCACCGGTACAAAACAGTCCCGTGCAAAGCTGACAGCTGCCCTTTTACAGGAAATGACCGCCATGCTCTCCCACTTTCCCGACAAGCTTCCCTCCTATTTAGAAGCCTACCGGGCGGCAAACTTAACCCCCGGCAGAAAAGTGACCTTAAACGGTCCCGAAGGAATCCGCAGCGGTATTGCGGAAGAAATTGAAAACGACTTTTCCCTGCGGGTAAGACTGGATAACGGAGAAATACTAAAGGTACGTGGGGGAGACTTAAAACAGGAGGGGCTGTATTGACAGCATAAAACTTCCACAGTGAAAACCATTAAAGCAAACAGACTTTCCCACATACAAAAACAAGGGCTGCCGCAATGCGACAGCCCTTTTCCTGTTCTGTTATACTATTTACAAACACATCATTCATCCGTGCTGTAGTTGGGAGCTTCCTTGGTGATATGAATATCGTGAGGATGGCTTTCCTTTAAGGATGCAGCAGAAATCTTGACAAATCTGCCGTTTTCCTTCAGCTCTTCGATGTTGTGGGTACCGCAGTAACCCATACCGGAACGGAGACCGCCCATAAGCTGGAATACGGTATCTTCTACATTGCCCTTGTAAGCAACACGTCCTTCTACACCTTCGGGTACAAGCTTCTTGGCATCTGTCTGGAAATAGCGGTCCTTGCTGCCGTTTTCCATGGCTGCAATAGATCCCATTCCGCGGTATACCTTGTATTTTCTACCCTGGAACAGTTCAAACTCTCCCGGGCTTTCTTCACAACCTGCGAAGATGGAACCCATCATACATACGTTGCCGCCTGCTGCAATTGCCTTTGTCATATCGCCGGAGTACTTGATACCGCCGTCTGCGATGATGGGGATGCCATACTCTTTAGCTACGGCGTAGCAATCCATAATAGCGGAAATCTGGGGAACACCGATACCTGCCACGATACGTGTGGTACAGATGGAACCCGGACCGATACCGACTTTAACGGCATCCGCACCGGCTTCAATTAAAGCCTTTGTTCCTTCGCCCGTTGCCACATTGCCGGCGATAACCGGTAAATCGGGATATTTTTCTTTAATCATCTTAACGCAGCGGAGTACGTTTGCGGAATGTCCGTGTGCGGAGTCCAGTACGACTACGTCCACCTTGGCATCTACCAGGGCTGCAACTCTTTCCAGCACGTTTGCGGTAATGCCGACTGCGGCACCGCAGAGAAGTCTGCCCTGTGCATCCTTTGCTGCCAGAGGATATTTGATGGTCTTTTCAATATCCTTGATGGTGATAAGACCCTTCAGATTGTAATCGGCGTCAACAATGGGAAGCTTTTCCTTTCTTGCCTTGGCGAGAATCTTTTTTGCCTCTTCCAGAGTGATTCCTTCCGGAGCCGTAATCAGACCTTCGCTGGTCATGGACTCTTTGATTTTCTTAGAGAAATCTGTTTCAAATTTCAAATCGCGGTTGGTAATGATACCAACTAATTTACGTCCCTCGGTAATGGGAACGCCGGAAATACGGAACTTAGCCATCAGTGCATCGGCATCTGCCAGGGTGTGCTCCGGAGAAAGTGAAAACGGATCGGTAATAACGCCGTTCTCGGAACGCTTTACCTTGTCCACCTCTTCTGCCTGCGCCTCAATAGACATATTCTTGTGAATGATACCGATACCGCCCTGTCTTGCCATGGCAATCGCCATACGGTGCTCGGTAACGGTGTCCATGCCGGCACTCATCATCGGAATGTTCAGCTTAATCGTCTTTGTAAGCCATGTTGTCAAATCCACCTGATTGGGAATTACCTCAGAATATCCGGGAACCAAAAGGACATCATCAAAGGTAATACCTTCGCCAATAATCTTTCCCATTCTTTCCTCCTTGTGCGTATTTATTATGTTGTTCATTTTGTGAAAAAATAAGTACTGTAAATGTTTATGAGTTTAGCAAACTCATACCTGCCTGTCAAGTGTCAAAGTCTAATCCGTAAACACTTTTCTCGGGGAAGCATTGCGCATTGCCTTTACAAATTCCTCATTGGGACTTAAGACAATTCGGCGGTTGCCTTCGTAATACATCACATAACGTGAATCCGGCTTTTCCTCCACGCCGATGCTGTAATCGGTTTCCTTTGCATTTCTGTTTTTATAAGAATCCAGATGGTAGGAATGAATGGGAGCTAAAATTTCCATTCTTTCCACTTCAAAGGTTTCCGCTTTTTTTCTTTTGGTTTTGCCAAAAATTTTGTCCACGGAAAATTCCTTGTCCAGATACAGGTATTCAAATTCCACGTCGGCATACAGACCCGCAAAATAAGCACCCACGCCGGTTCCGACCGCAATCAGTAACGGCAGACCGTAAAACATCATCATCAGTCCCATCAGACCGAATACCACGGTCAGCATTATCAGTAAAATTTTCAAGAATTTCAATCCGGAAGCCTTTTCTCTCTTTACCAGATGTTCTACATATACTTCGCTCATTCGTACCCCTTGCCTTTCTGTTATTCAGGTTCTTAAAAGTAGGATAGTACATTTTAAAAAAGAAAGCAAGGATTTATATTTTTTTAATATTCTTCTTCCGTTTCGTTCATTGACAGAAAATATCCCGGACAGTATCATAGAAAGTATATTTATAATAGATGGAAAGGACGTATTTTTATGCCGGTAATGGATGAATTCAGGGAAGAACGGGAAGCGATAAAGCAGAAAAGCAGGAAAGAGCAGTGGGATTATTTCTGGGGGTATTATAAATGGTATGTCATCGGGGGTGCGGCGCTGCTTGCCGTTATCATCTACATTATTTATACAAGAGTCACCACAAAAAATGAAGTGCTGTTCGGCATTGCCTTAAACAGCTCCCTGACGGAAATCGGCACGGATGCCTCCGAAGAGCTGCTTGCCGGTTATGTGTCCTCCATGGGGCTGGACACTTCCAAAAACGAGGCCTATTTAAGCACCGGGCTTTATATGAGAGCGGATAACGCCCAGGCATCCTACCAGGCAAACCAGTCCATCGCCACCTACGTGGCTGCCAGAAGTCTGGATATCTGCATCATGGATGAAGCAAGCTTTGCCATGTACGGTTACGACTGCACCTTTTTGGATTTGGAAACCTGTCTCGATAAAGAATTTCTCGACTCCGTTTCCGACAAACTCTTTTATGTGGACCTGCCGCTTGCGGAGGAATACCGCAGACGTCAGGATGAAGACGAGTCCACGAAGGATATGGTATTTCCCGCCGGCTCCGATACGGAAAGCATGGACGACCCGCACCCCGTGGGAATAGATGTCAGCGGCTGCACCGGGCTGCTTCGCGCTTACGGTTATACTGAAGAGGACGGACCTCTTTATATCGGCATTGTCCGCAACTCCAAACGCACGGACGCCGCCGTTAAATTTGTGCAGTTTCTCTTTTCTTCTTCAGAGAACAATACCCTGCCACAATCGCACTGATAATCAGCGGCAGGTAATAATTGATGCCTCTTGTTACACACATGGATATGGTCAGTGTCCCGCCGGTGAAAACAGCACCGAATATAGCGGCATACACCAACTCCGTTACCCCCTGGGAGCCCGGCAGGGGCAGCATATCCACCGTTATGTAAACTACCGCCTGCAGAGCCATGATGGGGATGGCTCCGGTACCGGAAAGTCCCATTCCCCTGTAGACGAAATACGTCAGTCCGAACACCGCACATCTCTGTACAAACGTCACTGCCAGGATATGCAGAATCACCTGGACATGCGTCCGCAGAAACACCACCGTATCGGCATACTGCAGCACCATTTCATGCAGCTTTTCCCTTCTTTTCGGAGAATCCTTTAACAGATGGATTTTAATAAGGAACCTCTCCGGCACCAGAATGATTTTCTCAATTTTCGCCCCGAAAGCAAGTAACAGGAGCAAGGACAATACCAGCACGGAGTTCAGCGCCAGTCCTAAAAAATAAAGTGGCATGAGATCGCCCATATTGTCCTTAAGCCCCTGCCACCAGAACAGGGCAATGCCGATACCCATGAGCACCAAAATCAGCTTGTACGCCATGGCAGCGCAGACCAATGCTATGGTGCTATGCACAAAGGAATGTCCGTCCCTGTTCATATAATATAGCTGCATGGGCTGTCCGCCGGATGCAGAAGGTGTAATGCCGGAATAAAAGAAGCCCACAAAAGCGTACTTAATGCACTGCAGGAAGCCCGCTTTTTCTCCCAGCGAATGAAACATATGTAAAAACAGAAGTCCCTCCGCTCCCACAAAAAAAATTGCCATGGCGATTGCCAGTCCCAGATAAATTTTATTCATGCCGGCTACCGTATGCAGCACTTCCGTTAAATCCTGATTTTTGAGCACCACAAAAACCGTGGCTCCCATAATAACCAGAAACAATAAAACACTCAGTAATTTTTTTACATTCATTTCTCTTCCAAACCTTTTATTCCTCTGTCTGTTATTCCCCTTTTTGCTCCACCGCAATAATGTGGCAGTACGGGAAATCTTTATCTGTATCCTGACGTAAAGTAAACGTGTAGTATTCCCCTTCCGTCAGGGTGAAATCCAGTTTCTTTTTTACTTCCTCCGGGAAAACCGCTTTGGTCTCAAACATGCCGTCCCCGCTCACTGCGCTTACCAGCTCGTAACCGTCGTATTCCTCTACTGCCGTCACCTTAAGATCCATGCTGCTCACACCCGGCAGCATTTCCGTAGCAGAAGAATTTTCCACCGCAGCGCCGTTCTCCGCTTCTTCCGAATACGCATCGTCACATTCCCCCGGAAAGGCATCTGCAAACGCCGTATCCGCGCTGTCCGCAGCTATCCCCTCCGTATCCGTCATACCCGTCGTGTTTTCTTTGGCGGCTGTCATGTCCTGCACGCTCATAGGCGCAGCATTTTCTGCAGTGTTCTTGGCCTGCGTCATGCGAAGAAGCCCCGGCACTGTCACAAGCACCATAACGGCTGCTGCCACAAAGGCTCCGTAGCGTATCCAGACCTTGCGGATAGCTGCCTGCGTCAGAGCACCGTTACCAGCCTTTGCCGTCTGCTCTGTCTTTTGCGGAAGTCCCGCCTCTATCCGGTTCCAGAGGTCGGGTGTTTCTTCGGCGCATGCTTTTTTATATTCTTCGTCAAGCTTCTTCATACCCATACCTCCTTAATTTCTTCATGGCTTCCCGGTACCGCCAGGTGACGGTGCCCATGGGCGAGCCCAGTAAGTCCGCAATCTCCTGAAAGGTCATGCCGCTCATGATCTTTAAATGCACAACCTCCCGCTCCGGCTCCTTCAGTAAGGAAAACGCCTCCTTCACGGTCAGGCTGCCGACAACTTCCTCTTCCACACTTTTGCCGTCCGTGGCATGAAGCGCCCTGGATGCCGCTTCCGTACAGTCCTCTTCCCCGGAGCCTGCCCGCATCTGAAAGTCCACCGGCTCCTCCCGGCGTTTTTTCCGCAAGGTATCTATGGCTAAGTTGCGGGCTATGGTCGCCATCCAGCCCTTATGTCCGTTGCCCGCCCGGTAAGAATCCGACTTTTCCCAGAGCTTTATAAAAAACTCACTGGTCACGTCCTCCGCTTCTTCCCTGCTTGCAAGCAGGGAGCGGACAATACCGTATATGTACGAAACATACTCTTCGTAAACCTGCCGCAGCCCGTCTTTGTCTCCCCGGTTCATGGCCTGTATGCATTCTGAAAATTTCTCCTCGGTCACACTGATTCCTTCCCAAGAATCCCGCTTCTGTCATAGTAACGAAACAGAACCCCCTCATTTATGGTAAATTTCGTGTTACTTTACATAATCTTTTAATTCGGTTTCAATCAGATTCAGAGACTCTGAAAGGGCATGGAGCTGCTTCTTCAATTCCTCCGTATCGCTTCTGTCCTTCTTGTAACAGATACGGTGCTCCATGCTGGACCAGAAATCCATGGACAGGGTACGGAACTGCACTTCCACCGGATAGTACTCCATGGCATCCATGGTATGAAGTGGCACCCCGAAAATGATGTGATAGCTGCGGTAGCCGTTGTCCTTGGGATTTTTGATGTAATCCTTTTCCTTGATAACGATTAAATCCTCATGCCGTTTCAGGGCTTCCACCATCTCGTAAACCTCTGTCTGAAAATAACAGATGACGCGGATGCCCGCAATGTCCATCAGGTAATCCTTGGCATTCATCACACTGTCGGTTACACCAATGCGCGCCAGCTTCTCCTCCATGCTTTTCTTTTCCTTGATACGGTACTGCATGTGATGTACCGGCTGGTTTTCTTCGGTATGGCTTCGGTCGTATATATTGTGATTTAATATTTCCAGTCTGGTTTTCATCAGATTCATGGCATCCTCGTAAGGCCGGATTAAATCGTAATACTGTTCGTTAGTCATGTTCTGTTCCTTTCGGTTTGCTTCTGAATTTACAGTATACTCTATTTTTGTATAGAGGTCATGTCCGAAATGTAAAAAAATCCGAAAACATTTCTTAAGATTTTATAAGATAATGCTTTCAGATTTCTCATTTTACGTTTTAAGTCAAAAAATTTATACGGAAACGGTGTATGCGGTCTGGAAGGACGTATTGGGCAAAAGCTCGCTGCCCCATTCCCTTTCCTCAAAGCTTCCGTCAAAACGGACGCTGTCACATCTGCCGTACCATGGCTCGATGCAGATGAACGGCGCGTTCTTACCCACCGGCGACCATACACCGAACAGGGGCGCATCGAATTTCACGGTAAGGTAGGGAACCTTTTCGGAATCACACAGGGAAACCTCCTGTGTCTGGCGGTTTTCAATAATAAGCGCATCCTCCGCAAACAACTCTTCCGTCACAGGCAGATAGCCGCCGTCCTCCAATGTAATCTTTTCTACCGTATCGGAGGCCAGACCTCCCTCCAGCTTTCGGTTGACCAGTTCTTTTACCCCTTCAAATTTCAGATAACAGGTAATTCGTTCCGCCTCTCTCTTTTCGCAGCGGAAAGCCGGATGTCCGCCGATGGAGAAATACAGCGGCTCTTCCGAAAGGTTGGTCACACGCCACATCACCTTTACCTTCCGTCCCTCCAATTTATAGCCGATTTCCAGCACGAACGGGAACGGATATTTTTCCAGTGTGGCTTCCTGCTCGGTTAGACAGAACCAGATTTCCCCTTCTGATTCTTCCGTCAGGCAGAAATCCATATCTCTGGCAAAACCGTGCTGGGACATATGATAGGTCTTATCCTTAAAACGGTAGGTATTGTTCTTTACCGCACCCACAATAGGGAACAGAACGGGGGACACCCTGCCCCAGTAAGCGGCATCGCCGCACCACATGTATTCCCTGCCGGTCTTTTTATCCTTCAGGGAGCGTACCTCCGCACCGTGGCTGCTGATTACCAGTATTAATTCTTCATTTTCTATGGTGTAATTCATGCTTTGTCCTTTCCGGTCTCGTTTACCGTAGAGAAAATCAGTTCCATGGAACCAGTGAGCGTCGCATCCCCGTAAACAGCCGGGAGAATGAAATGGTCACCCTTCTTTACCGGAGTGCCGTCAATGCTGCCCTCGCCGTCCAGCACGCTGCCCAGCATAAAAGGTCCTTCCATGGGCACGGTTACGCCCTTTTCCACTGTTACCTTGTAAACCTTGTAGAATTCACAACTGATCAGTTCATTTACCGTATCCTTCGGCATATCCTGGGTATGGCTGACTGCCTTTTCCGCGGAAGTATCCGGCACGGTAATCACATCGATGCTCTGCTGTACGTGAAGCGGTCTTTCCTTGCCGTCCACCAGTCTGTGGTAATCGTATACACGGTAGGTAATGTCGCTGCTCTGCTGGGTTTCCAAAATGGTAAAGCCACCCTTGATGGCATGCACGGTACCGGGCACAATCTGGATGAAGTCACCCTTCTTTACCGGCATCTGGCGGACCAGTTCTTCGTATCTGTCTTCGTGAATCATCCGGGCAAGTTCTTCTCTGGTCTTTGCATGGTGACCGATGACAAGGCTTGCGTCCTCCGGGCAGTCCATGACATACCAGCATTCGGTCTTGCCGTAAGGGCAGCCTTCGTGCTCTCTGGCATAGGCATCGTCCGGGTGGACCTGGATGCTTAAATCCGCATCCGCATTGATGATTTTCACCAGAAGAGGGAATTCCTCCGCCTGAATGTATCCGAACAGTTCCCTGTGAGTTTTGTAAAGCTCGGAAAGCTTCATGCCGGCGAATTCTCCGTTCTTAACGGTATCGTCCCCGTTGGGATGCGCGCTGATACCCCAGCACTCGCCGGTGGAATCCCCGGCTCCTTCGTAATGAAATTCATCGCGAAGCTTTTTACCGCCCCATACCACATCCTTTAAGCAGGGGTTCAAAAAAAGAATTTCTTTATTTTCCATACTAATTACGCACCTTTCGTATTGATGTCCCTATTATATACTGTCGGAGCCTAAAAATCCATCTTACATTTTTGCACATTTATGCTTCGATAATATGATACAGACGTCCCTTGTAATCGCCCCACAGGTTCTCCACCAGAATACCTGCCTGCATCAGGGTTCTGCCGGTATAGGTACGTTCTTCGCCTTCGATGCGGTAAATCTTTTCCGGCGCCAGTCCCTTTAATAAAATGCGGCGGGAGTGGGAGTTGGGTCTGCCCATTACCTGAATGTAGGTCATAAGGGCTTCGGATTTGTCCTTTGCCACTACCATGTAGCAGTCATACATTCTGTTTTCACGGAACGAAGCAATCCGGTAATAATCACCGGTGCGCACCAGGTCATTGTACTTGTGGTACATTTTTACCTGGTCGGGAATCATCTTTCTGTCCTCTTCGGGAATGCGGGTAATATCCAGCTCGTAGCCGAATGTACCTGCCAGCGCCACATAGCCTCTGGTTTCAAACGGCGTGGTACGCCCTACCGTGTGGTTCGGGCAGTCGCTGACATGGGCTCCCATGGCGGAAAGCGGGTAAATAAGAGCCGTGCCTTCCTGGATGGTCAGTCTTTCGATGGCATCCGTGTCATCGGAGCACCAGATCTGCGGGCTGTAATAAAGCATGCCGGCATCAAAGCGGGCACCGCCGCCGGAGCAGTTTTCCAGAAGCAGGTGCGGGAATTCCGTTACCAGTCTTTCCTGCAGGCTGTACATACCCAAGACATATCTGTGGAATAGTTCGCCCTGGCAGTCTGCGGAAAGGGCTGCGCTTCCCATGTCGCACAGAGGACGGTTCATATCCCATTTTACATATTCAATGTTGGCACTGTGCAGGATTGCGGAAAGTCTTTCAAAAATATAATCCTGGATTTCCTTGCGGGACATATCCAGCACATACTGGTTGCGGGCAAGTCCCGGGGTTCTGCCGGGAATGGCGATTGCCCAGTCGGGATGCGCGCGGTACAAATCGGAGTCGGGGCTTATCATTTCCGGCTCAAACCAGATACCGAACTTAAGCCCTGCCTTGTTGACCTCGTCAACCAGATATTTCAGGCCGCCCTTTAACTTCTCTTCGTTTACAAACCAGTCGCCCAGCGCACGGTTGTCATCGCAGCGGTTGCCGAACCAGCCGTCGTCCATAACCAGCATCTCAATGCCGTCCTTTGCCGCTTCCTTTGCAATGGCAAGCAGCTTGTCGGTGTTGAAATCAAAATAGGTGGCTTCCCAGTTGTTAATGAGGATGGGACGCTTTTTATCACGGTACTCGCCGCGGATTAAATGCTGTCTGTAAAGGTCGTGGAACACACGGCTCATGCCGCCGATGCCTTCCTTAGAGTAAACCAGAACCGCTTCCGGTGCCTGGAACTCTTCATCGGGATTTAATTTCCAGGAAAAGCCTGCCGGGTTGATACCGGTCATCAGACGGATGTTGTCAAACTGTCCCTTGTCCGCCAGTGTCATGCAGTTGCCGGAATAAATTAAATGCATACCGTAAATATCGCCGGTATCCTGTGTGGTACTGTGGGAAAGAAGCGCCATGAACGGCTGCTGCTGATGCCCGCTTTCGCCGCGCAGGGAAGAGGTGCTCTGTACGCCGTGGTTTACGGGAGTACGGTCAATATAACGTTCTCTTGCCCAGGAGCCGTGCAGGATAATCTTGTCGTAGCCCGCATCATCCATATCGATGGATGCAGACATTACTTTTTCAAGCATCACCGGCTCCGTGCCGGCGTTTACGATGCGGACGCTTCTTACTACCGCATCAATGCCTTCAAAAATGCTGTAGGACAGAATGGCTTTTACGTGAAGCACCTTGTCCTCCAGTGTAAGCTCCAGGGTTTCCGTATCCTCTTCGCTGCCCCAGGTAGCGGGCAGTCCCTGTAATTTTTCCTTCCCCCTGTAAATGCGGTAATCCGTTAAATTTAACTGCAGGGCATTGTGTCCGCCCGCGCTCTTTACAACGATGGCGCTTTCCCTGTAGTCCCCGATACCCTGTGTGGGGTATTCCTGGGGGAAGCAGTCTAAAAAGGAAAGTCTGTCACGGCTGTTTTTGTCCGGGGTAAAAGGAGCTTCTCCCGTACGCATCAGATAAGTGACATCGTCCTCTGAAAGTCTTTCTCCGTAGTAAGCATGTCCTACGAACTTTTCCGCATCCGCAATGCCGATTACATAGGATGTATTCGGCGTATTTAACATAAAACTATTACTTTTTTCCTGATAGATGATTGCCATAAAGCCTGTCCGCCTTTCTTGGTTTTTCGCTTCTGTAAGCCCATTGTACTGATTTTTTACCCATATTTCTATAATCATTCCTGACTTTTTGCAAATATACAGGTTGTTATTTTTAACATTCCATGATAAAGTAATAAAAAGGAGATATGACTATGGATATTAAGAATGTGCCCAATCTGCCACTCTATGTGGACTGTGCCTATATGAACGGAAACTGGAAGTACTATTCCATGGATGTACACAGCCATGGTCTGTTTGAATGCAACTATATTGCGGAAGGGAGCTGTGTGTATGAAATAGCCGGAAGGGAATACCCTCTCGCTAAGAGGAACCTTATTCTTTTAGACTCTTCCATTCCCCACCGAATTCATTTTAACCATGAGCGTCCCTGCACGGTACTGGGCTTTTCTTTGTCCTTTGATGCGGCGCCCGGACAGGCTGCCTTTCCGCCTTTTCTGCAGTTACTAAACAGTTCTTTAGACATCTGCCTTTTATTCTCTTCCTTAGAGGATGTGCGCATCTTTCCGGATGCCCGCAGCTTAAAGCCCGACATGCTGCGGCTGTACCACGAATACGAAGGCAGGCGCGACAATCTTTACTTAAACAGCTTAAGCTATCACTTTTTAGCCGAGCTGTCCCGCCTTCCCATGACGGAGAAATCCTCCGCCCAGTATTATGTAGAAAAAGCCACCGACTATATTCGTGAGGCCTTCTATCTGATTAAAAACAACGAGCAGATTGCCGACCACATCGGCTTAAATGCCACGTATCTGGAGCGTATTTTCAAGCGTGCGACCGGCACCTCCCTCTGGGAAAGCGTCACTTCCTGCCGCCTGAAAGCCGCCGAGGAGCTTTTAGCCAATCCATCCATTCCCATTCAGGACATCGACACCATGATCGGCTTTGCCAACCGGCAGACCTTCTATCTGCAATTTAAAAAGAAATACGGTATGTCGCCGTCGGCATACCGTAAATCGCTTGTGTTGAAGAAATAAATCATAATACACTAATTCTCACTCAGCACGAACTGGCTGTTGTAGAGTTCTGCATAGAAGCCCTTTTTCTCAAGCAGCTCCTCGTGTCTGCCCTGCTCGATGATGTGGCCGTCGCGCATCACTAAGATGATGTCGGCATCCACGATGGTAGACAGACGGTGGGCAATGATAAAGCTGGTTCTGCCCTTCATCATCTTGGCAAATGCCTTCTGGATACGGATTTCCGTACGGGTATCGATGGAGGAGGTTGCCTCGTCTAAGATTAACATGGGCGGCAGGCAGAGCATAACTCTGGTGATACACAAAAGCTGCTTCTGTCCCTGGGAAAGTCCCTCACCGTCCTCGGAAAGCACGGTGTCGTAACCGTTCGGCAGACGCTTGATGAAGCTATGGGAATGGGCTGCCCTGGCTGCCGCAATCATTTCCTCATCCGTTGCATCGGGCTTGCCCATAATCAGGTTCTCTCTTACCGTTCCCGCCTTCAGCCAGGTTTCCTGCAGCACCATACCATAATTTTCACGCAGGCTCTTTCTGGTGATCTTACGGATATCGGTATCATCGACTGCAATGCTTCCCGCATCCACATCATAGAAACGCATGAGCAGGTTGATAATCGTGGTCTTACCGCAGCCGGTAGGTCCGACAATCGCCACTCTCCTGCCGCTTTCCACATGCAGATTCAAATCCTCGATTAACTTTCTGTCCGGGTCATAGGAGAATGCCACATCGGTAAGCTCCACTCTGCCGTCCGCATGGGTGAGCACCCTGGCATCCGCAGGCTCTTCCACCTGGGGAGTTTCTTCAATCAGTTCAAAAATACGTGCCGCACAGGCAAGCGCATTCTGGAATTCCGTAAACACGCCGGAGATTTCGTTGAAGGGCTTGGTATACTGGTTGGCATAGCTTAAGAAGCAGGACAGCACACCGACGGTTATTCTGCCGGAAATAACGGACAGCGCACCCACGATGCAGACACCGGTATACACTAAGCTGTTTACAAAACGGGTTGCCGGATTTGTGGTAGAGGAAAAGAAAATCGCCTGCAGGGAGTACCTGGAAAGCTTTTCGTTTATTACATCAAAACGCTTCATGGCTTCCTCTTCATAGGAGAACGCCTGCACGACCTTCTGATTTCCAATCATTTCATCAATCAACGCGGTCTGCTCGCCCCTGGTTTCGGACTGCAGCTTAAACATGCGGTATGTCTTTTTCGCAATGAAGTTTGCCACCAGCATGCTGACAGGTGTAATACAGATAACCACCAGTGTAATGCCCACATTCTGACGGAACATGAAAATCAAGGTTCCGAAAATGGTAAGGACACCGGTGAACAACTGGGTAAATCCTAAAATCAGACCGTCGGAGAACTGATCCACATCCGCAATGACACGGCTTACGATTTCGCCGTAGGGATGGGCATCCAGATACTTCAGGGGTAAAATCTGGATTTTGTCAAACGCATCCTTACGGATGTCCTGTACCACATGGTAGGCAATGCGGTTGTTGCACACGCTCATAATCCACTGGGTGAGCGCCGTCAGCAGAATGGCAATGCCCATTTTCTTTAAGATTTCCAAAAGGACTGTAAAATCTACCTGTCCGGGACCGATAATCGCATCCACCGCATCACCGGTGAGAATGGGGATATACAAAGTAAACGTAACGGTCAGCGCCGCACAGACAATGGAGCACAGTAAGAAAAACCAATATTTTCCGATATAACGAAGTACTTTTTTCATGGTAGAACCATTGTTTTTTGTCTTCATACCTATGCCTCCTTTCTCTTATCCGGGTACTGGGAATAGTAAATTTCCTGATAAACGCTGCAGGAAGCGAGCAACTCATCATGTGTTCCAATACCTGCCACGTTGCCGTCATCCAGGACAATAATGCTGTCCGCCGCAAGCAGGGAGGAAGCACGCTGGGATACGATAAATACCACAGGTGTTTTCTCCATGCCGTGAATGGCTTTCCGCAGCTTTAAGTCGGTTGCATAGTCCAGTGCGGAAGCGCTGTCGTCCAGAATGAGGATTTCCGGTTTTCTGACCAGCGCCCTTGCAATGGTCAGACGCTGCTTCTGTCCGCCGGAGAGGTTCTTGCCGCCCTGGCTGACCATGGTTTCCATTCCTTCCGGCTTGTTGTCCACGAACTCTGCCGACTGGGAAATTTCCAGTGCGTCGCGGAGCATTTTTTCTATGGTTTCATCCCTGCTGTCAGGATTTTCTTCCAGCTTCTTTTTATATTCTTCGGGAAGTCCCATTAACAGGTTTTCCCGGATGGTGCCCTTAAACAGAACTGCCTTCTGGGGTACCATACCAATCTTGGCACGAAGCGCCTTATAGTCGTAGTCTTCCGCTGCCACACCGTCGATTTTGACACTTCCCTTTGTAGCTTCGTAAAACCGGGGAATTAAGTTTACCAGCGAAGATTTACCGGAACCGGTACCGCCGATAACACCGATGGTCTGCCCTCTCATTGCCTTAAAGTCAATGTCCGTTAAGCTTTCCGCGCCGGCGCCCGGATAGGTCAGGGACACATGTTCAAAGGAAACCACGGGAACATCTTCCTTCGCTTCGGTTTCCGTTACCTTGCCGTTGGTAAGACCGGGAGTAAGCTCTAAAACGGCTTCAATACGGTTGCCGCAGGCAATGGACTTGTTGACGGTAATAATTAAATTTGCCAGCTTGATTAACTCCACCAGAATCTGGGACATGTAGTTTACCAGCGCCAGCACCGCACCCTGTGTCAGAATGCCGTTGTCCACCTTTACGGCACCCACCCATAGGAGAACTACCAGACCGCCGTTTATGATGATGTAGGTTGCCGGGTTCATAACGGCGGAAATTCTTCCTACAAACATCTGGAAGCCGGTCAGCTTTTCATTGGCTTCGTCAAACGCTTTTCTTTCTTCTTCTTCCTTATGGAACGCACGCAGGACTCTCACACCGGTTAAGTTACCTCTGGTAACGCCGAGGAGCCTGTCCAGACTGCCCTGCACTTTTTTGTATAAGGGAATGGTTATCAGCATGATGCCGAATACCACGATGGACAGAAGCGGGATAACTACCACAAAGATAAGCGCTGCTTTTACATCAATGGTAAATGCCATAATCATGGCGCCGAACACGATGAACGGAGAACGCAAGAACAGACGGAGCACCAGATTGACACCGTTCTGCACCTGGTTGATATCACTGGTCATACGGGTAATCATGGTGGATGTACCCATGTGGTCTGTCTGCGCGTAGGACAGCTTCTGCATGTGTCCGAACAGCACATGTCTTAATTTTGTAGCAAACCCCACCGCGGCCTTGGCTGAAAAGTACTGCGCCGTAATGGAGCACACCAGACCAATCAGACCAAGCGCTATCATCAGAAGGCACATTTTTCCCACATACCCCCTGTCGGAATTGACAATACCGATATCTACGATTTTTTTCACCACAAGAGGCACCAGCAATTCAAAAGAAGCCTCCAGCATCTTGAACAAAGGCGCTAAAATGGATTCTTTTTTGTAGTCCTTAAGATACACAAGAATTTTTTTCATAGAGCGAGCTTTCCTTTCTCTGTTTCCTGCTGCCGATTGCAGGGCTGCTTTTCCTGTTACAAGGCAACTTTTTTATTTTATCACAATACAGTTAAAATGAGAAGCCGGATAAAAAAACAGGCAAAGTTTTTTAATAAAAATGAGAAAAGTTTTTTGACAGGGAGATTGTCTTTTTGTCGGAAATCCCGTATAATAGATATGGAATGAACACATAGCAGGAGGTTTCTATATGGAGCAGATGACACATTATGCCCACTCCTTTTTAAGAAGAAAAAAAATCGCACCGGCAGATATCCGTTATCTGATTCGCACCGGCGCCCAGACGGAGCTGCATCTTTTGGACGGCCGAACCCTAAATACCTACATCGGCTTAAAAGCATTTTCCGATGCCCTGCCCAAAGAGGACTTTCTCCGTATCAATAAAGGTGTACTGCTTGCCAAATCGCAAATTGTAAAGATTTACCGTGGCACCTACCTCACCACGGACGGAAAAAGCTTCACCGGCCGTACCCACGATCCCATCCAGCACAAGACCATTATGAAGGAGCTTGCAAAAAGTCAGGCGCGTCATTCCAAAGAGGTCAGTGCTGAATTAAATACCCGTTTTTCCGTTTTGGATATCATGCCGGCGCCTTTCTGCGTGATTGAGCTGGTATTTGATGAAAAAGGCAAAGAAACCACCTTCATCTTCCGCTACTGCAACGATTCCATGGGCGAGCTTTCCAATCAGCCGGTAGCCCAGATGATGAACCATTCCTTTTACGATATCTTTGAAAATGCGGACGAAAGATGGCTGCCCGAATATGCGGAAATTGCTATCAACGGCGGTTCCAAGGTACTTCACGGTTACAGCCGGGCGCTTGACAGGGATTTATCCATCTACTGTTTCCAGCCGGAAAAAGGCTTCTGTGCCTGCCTTCTGATTGACAAGGCTACACTGGCATAGAAAGTCGCCTTAAAGGCTATGCATTATACAGTTTTATATTTTTTAGAACAGCGTGGTGAAAATCACGCTGTTTTTCTTTCTACTGCCTGCTTGAAAAGACTCAAAAGTTGATATAATTTTTGTAATCATGAGAGAGTGTTCTTTAATGACAAGATAATATATGTTAGACTATAAAAAAAGAGAAACTAAGGAGGATTTTACATGGCAATTTTGAACTTTTCCGATGTTTTGAAAAACGTTGGACTTGACCCTAAAAACGTCAAACTAATTCGCCACGCATTATCAGATGAACGTTTCAGGGAATGTTATAAAGCCGGTATGGCATACGAGTATACCCAGCATCAGAAAGAAGGTTTCAGCAAGGATTACATCTACTGGATTACTTTTATCAGTGATGGCGGTACATACGCAAGGTTGCATTCCTGCTATCGCATAAAAGGCTCAGTCCCTGACACTCCGGATGTATGTCCTCCCGGATTACCCGATTGTGAAGCTACGGAATATCGAGGTGAAAATGCTTTTTTCGATTTGGAATATATCGATTTACTGAAAGAATATGAGGGAAGGCTGGTCATTGATTGGGGCAGTTCGGCTCGAATGTGGCATCAGAAAGCCACCACTGAAAAGCCCATTGTATCCATTGAGTCAAAAAATCAAAAGCCTTTTATCGGTTTTGAAAATCTCATCTTACCATTTGACGAATTAAAGGAAGTTATTGAAAACGACACGGACTATGAGCTCTGGCATGCAGCCATGTCTGCCGTCAATGCAATTTATTTGATTGTCGATACTAAGACAGGAGACAGATATATTGGTTCAACCTATGGCTATAATGGTTTGTTCGGACGTTGGTCGGTCTATGTTGCTACCGGTGGTCACGGAAATAACAAGGGTATAATTGAACATTTCAATTCCGAAAAGCATAGTTGTCATGATTTACAGTTTTCCGTATTACAGATTTTATCTAAATCACTTCCAGACAACGAGATTATTGACTTAGAAACACTCTGGAAGAAAAAGCTGCTGACCTATGAACCTTTTGGAATGAACCAAAACTGACATGACAGAAGCTTACATTTATCAACTTTATATCATGGTTTCTTACCCCCTGTAATAGAATAGCCACCTCAAATGAGGTGGCTATCTTTTATATTTCAATTTCGCCTTCAAATACGGTAGCTGCGGGACCTGTCATGAAAACCAGATTGGCATCCCTGTCCCAGAAAATTTCCAGTTCCCCGCCGAGCAGCTTTACGGTAACCTGATTTTCGGTAAGACCGTTTAAGATACAGGCCACTACCGTAGCGCAGGCGCCGGTTCCGCAGGCAAGGGTTTCACCGGTTCCTCTTTCCCAGACGCGCATTTCCACCGTGTTTCTGTCGATTACCTTTACAAACTCCGTGTTGGTCCGCTTCGGAAATCTTTCGTGATTTTCAAAATAAGGACCGATTTTTTCAATGGCAAGGTCTGCCACATTATCCATAAAAACAACTGCATGGGGATTGCCCATGGACACGCAGGTCATGCGGTATTCTTTTCCCTGTACGGTAATGGGGGCATCCAGCACGGTTTCCGTTTCGCTTACCACGGGAATGTTTTCCGCAACAAGCTCCGGTGCGCCCATGTTCACCTTTACCAAAATCACTTTACCGTCCTGGATGGTCAGGCATAAATGCTTTACCTTTCCGGCACTGATAATGCTGATTTTCTTTTTGGTGGTCAGCCCCTTGTCATACACATATTTTGCCACACAGCGGATACCGTTTCCGCACATCTCCGCACGGCTGCCGTCCGCATTATACATTTCCATTTCAAAGTCCGCTTCTTCGGAAGGGTTGATGAAAATCACGCCGTCTCCGCCAATGCCGAAATGTCTGTCGCTTAACCGTTTTACAATTTCCGGCTTCTTTTCCGCCGGGATAATCTCCTTACTGCCGTCCACATAGATATAATCATTGCCGCAACCATGCATTTTTGTAAATTTCATAGTAATATCCATTCCTTTCCATAACTGCAAGCTTTGTGCCATTTCTATATGCGAAAAATACTCTTTCTTTACCGCATCATGGTCAACACCATCTGCGCCGTTTCCACCATATTGGTACCGGTATCCATGCTGGAGCGCTGGATATAACGATGCGCCTCCTCTTCCGTCATATGGTTGCGGCTCATGAGAAGCTCCTTTGCTTCGGCAATCATAGCCGCATCCTTGTCATTTCGTACCTTGGGAGTGAGTCTCCGCTTTCTCCGGCGTCGCTCCATGTTGTCCACCATCATATTGACGGTGTTCACCAGTTCCTGTACCTTAAGCGGCATTCCCAGGCATACAATATTATCTTTTCGTATTTCACCAATGTGCTGCGCCTGCATCAGGGCGAGCATTTCAAAATCGTTTGGCAGAAGCTCCCGCAGCTGTGAGTAAAGCATATCCGTCATCTTATAGCCGCACACAATAATTCCTTCGTTCCATTCGTCCGCACGCGCCACCGCCTGTGCGCCGGAGGTACAGATACCGGTCACGTTGAAACCACTGCGTACCAAGAGGTTCTTAATGCTCCTGCCTTCTTCCAGTTTCGGAAAAACAACAAGAATATTTGTCACAGAACCACCTTCCTTTTAAGCATTGTTATGAGGTGGCTCTCTTTAGAAACGGTACAGATATTCATTGATTTCCCATTCGGAAACCTGCACACGGTAACGGTTCCATTCCGCTTTCTTTAATTCCAGGTAGCGTTTATTTACCTTGCTGCCAAGCACTTTCTCCACAAAAGCATCCTCTTCCATGCTGCGGATTGCTTCCCAGAGATTGTCCGGCATATCCGCCTTGGCGTCCATATCCGGTTCGGTATGTTCTTCAATACCCTTAAGACCTGCCTGTAAGCAGAGGCTTAAGGTCAGATAAGGATTGGCTGCAGGATCCGGGCTTCTGAATTCCAGTCTGGCTTCTTCTCCTACAATGTGAGGAAGATATACCATAACGCTTCTGCTGTGGCTGCCGAAACCAATCTGCACCGGTGCTTCAAAACCGGGCACCAGACGCTTGTAGGAATTTACCAGTGGATTGGTAACCGGCGCCATGCTTCTTACATGCTTAAGCAGTCCTCCGATAAACCACATGGCTTCCTTACTCAGTTCTCCATTATCGTTTACCGGCTCGAAAATGCTCTTTCCGTCCTTCTTTAAGGACATCTTGATATTCATGCCGGAACCGCTGACGCCCTGCTTCGGCTTGGGCATAAAAGTGGCATGCAGGCCGTGGGACTTGGCAATACTCTTGACTGCCAGCTTAAAGGTGTTCATATTGTCAGCCGCCGCTACAGCTTCATCGTTCATAAAATCAATTTCGTGCTGGGCGGGCGCATCCTCATGGTGGGAGGACTCAATTTCAAAGCCCATCTGCTCCAGTGTCATAATAATATCTCTTCTGGCATTTTCACCCATATCAATCGGTGCTAAATCCAGATAACCTGCCTGCTCATAAGTAACGGTGGTGGGCAGTCCGTTTTCATCCGTCTGGAACAGGAAAAATTCGCATTCCGTCCTGACATCAAAGGTATAGCCCTTTCTGCCTGCCTCTTCCACTGCCTGCTTTAAGATGTAACGGGAATCGCCCTCATAAGGAGTGCCGTCCTGTCTATAGACATCGCAGATCATACGGGCAACCTTTCCCTGCTGGGGTCTCCAGGGGAAAATAACAAAGGTGGAAAGGTCGGGATGTAAAAACAATACATCGTCCTCATCCTTTACATAACCGTCAATGGATGCCGGGTTAAAATAAATTTTATTGTCCAGCGCTTTCTCCAGCTGGCTTACGGTAATGGCTATATTTTTCAGATTGCCGAACAAATCCGTAAACTGCAGACGGATAAATTCCACATCCTCGTCTTCTACCAGATTAAAAATATCTTCCTTCGTGTACTTCTGCATGGCAAAACCTCCGTATTTATCACATTATTTTTCATAATAGCAACGCAGAAACCGTCTTGTCAATAGCATTATTCACGGTTTTCCCGCATATCCTTAATAAAAAAGAACACGTGCAGGACACCTTATGAATTCTAAAACAAAAATCGTAGTACTCCATTTAAAAGAACTGATTTATACCGGCATCTTCGCCGCGCTGGGAATCTTGTTTGTTATACTGTTAATCATCATGTTTCTTCCCAAAAACAAAAACGGCACGCTGTCTTCGGAAAGCATGGAAAACTCTGTGCCCGGAAGCTCTGTGGAGGACTTTTCCCTGAATGAAAATCCCGATGCAGCAAAAAATTCCTACATACCCGGCGTATATGCTTCCACCCTGCCCCTTTCCGGCTACAGTGTAGATATGGAAGTGGTGGTGAATGAAAGCGGCATTTCTTCTGTCCGGCTGGTCAACTTAGATGAGGCGGTAACGACCATGTATCCCTTAATGGAGCCCACACTGGCTTCCGTTTCCACCCAGCTTACAGACGGCACACCCCTTTCCTCCGTCAGCTATCAGGACGAGAACAAATACACCACTCTCATTTTACTGGAAACCATACAGACCTGCCTGGATAAAGCAAAATAAATGGCTAACTATCTACGTCCAATACTTCTATTATGACCAAATGCAAAAGCGTGTTCCAGCCTACAACTGAAACACGCTTTTTTTCATATTGAAATATTTTCAAAGTCTTATCTTTATGCAAAATTCCTATGACACTACCACCCATACTCAAATAGCTGAAATGTGTAGGATTCTCCAGGCGTAGCATCATAAATTACAACCGAATTATTCTTAAACTTGTCCCCCTTATTCAAGGACGAAAGATATACATTTCCGGAGTCAACCATATACCCCGCACTGTCATATAATTTGTAACTGATTATATCATACTCTCCATTACTATTTCCGCATATCTTTTCTCCAATAATGGTAATAGTCAGCTGGGGAACATACGCCTTGTCAAACTTGTATTCTGCTCCTTGAATTTGAATTACAGATACTATCTCTCCCGTAAAATCCATTACTTTCAAATCCAATGGAAATAGATCAAATGTCACTTGAACATCTTCAATCGGCAGACAGTACAAGATATCAAGACTCACTTCATCAAATTGAATGACATCATCTTTGTAAACTGAAAAATAGAGTTTCCCACTTGCCGATTTTCCTGCCATAATGTCTGAGGCAGGAATCCTTACATTGGCAAGATATTGTTCGCCCGCAATCTGACTTGTGTAATAACCATAATCGTCTGTAGAAACCGATTTTATTCCTGCATAAACCTCTTCATATTCATCGTTTACGATTCGAATATCAACATCAACATTCGCTGGTAATGCCTTATTATTTTTATCTGTCAGTTCAAAGAAAATACTATAATCATTCGTTTCCTCATTATACTGAAAAGACCAGTTTTTCAACATCTCCACATGGGAAGCCTGCATTCCGCATCCACTCAGCAGCAATGTTGTTACAACACCACACATAAGAAGAATACTTTTCATTTCCGTATCTCCTTACTTGTCTTTATTGCATTGAACATTTCACGCTCTCGTGAACGTCTTTCCCTGGAATCCATCATGCAGCAGGTACGATTACATTGCTCCGCAAAAAAACACGCCTCACACATAATCTGCCTAACATCTTGCATCATCAGTTCTTCATCCGTTGGCAGCTTGTATGCATCAATTTTAGAGATATTTGCCGGATTACGCAATCCGTAATCTATAACCTTTCCGTTTCCCTTTTTTATGTAGCGATAGACCTCTGCATAAAATGAAACACTATCCCCAACAACAAACTCCTCAAACCCGGATTTATCCATCCAGACATGTTCTTCCTTGTCATCAAACCACTCTCCGTCCGGATACATTCCACTGATAAAAATGCGCTTAAAACAAATGTACTCTGCGTTAACTTTTTCAATTTGTCCCTTAAATTCAAGTAATTCATTAAATATGCCGTTTGCAAACCCATGACGATAATCATAACCTAAAGATGCCAACTGAACATCCAGGTATTCATCATAAGACATCTTTTCTGCACCAACAACTTCTTGCCGAGAATCCGGATTAAAAAATATAATTCCACGCTCTATGCTTCTACACTCATTTTCTCCATAATAGTTCACTATAAGTTCTTTTTCATTTGGATATTTTTTAATCAGTGCTGATGCCTTCTTAAGCCGTTCCTGCCGCTTATATTCCTCTTGTTGTTCACGTTCATATTTCTCCGCGAGAATACGCTCTTCTATGTGCATTTTCTCGCTTTCTGTCAATAGGGGCACTAAATGGTCAATCCTATCATAAACTCCATTTTCAAGGCGAGTTTTAAAGCGGTTAAGAACCCCTTTGAGTTCCTTTTCTGATAGATACCTTGCCTTTTGGATAGAACAACTGTAGTAGCAGCCATAACCTATGCTTCCATGTCCGTCTCCATACATAATAGCAGTGTTCCATGGACAATAGTAATGTTCTTTATTAACAATTCCTCCTCGTTTCAAGCCGTCTTCAAATTCCGGAAAAATTGCAGGATTACCGCACCCTTCACGGTCATCCACCCAAAAACCGGATGGACCTTTATCCGCATGACGAATCATCAAATCAAGAGCATCAACTGTTGCCTTTTTTTTCTGTTTATTACACATATCTGAAACCTCCGTTAATAAGTGCTGCTAATCAGCAGCCTGACATGTTAACGCGGTCTTTTATAGAACACTTTGATAATTATATCATATTGTTCTATTCGTGTCTATCCCTCTCAAACAACAGAAAACAGGAAAACTATCAAGCTTTCTCTCTATTCCTGTACGTCCAGCAGGGCTTTCAGCTCGTCTATGGTGAAGTGATAATTCTTGTTGCAGAAGTGGCAGTTGACGTCAATGCCCTCTCCGTCCTTTATAATATCCTCCAGATCCCTGCGTCCCATGCCCATCAAGGCTTTCTGCACTCTTTCCTTGCTGCAGTTGCAGTAGAAGGAAACCGGCATGGTGTCCAGGATTTCCACGTCCATACCGTCCAAAATCTGCGTAAGCATCTCTTCGGGAGTGTGTCCCGCTTCCAGCATGGCGGTAACGGACTTTATGTTCTGTAAATTTTCTTCCAGTCTGGCAATGACTTCTTCCTCCGCAAAAGGCATAAGCTGGATAATAAAGCCGCCTGCCTGCTTCACGGTATTGTCCTTCTCCATGAGGACACCCAATCCTACAGAAGAAGGCACCTGTTCGGAAAGGGCAAAGTAATACGTTAAATCCTCTGCGATTTCTCCGGTCTGAAGCTCCGTCTGTCCTACATATGGCTCTTTTAAGCCCATATCACGGATAACTTTGAGGTAACCGCGGCCCACGGCGCCGCCCACATCCAGTTTTCCTATGGCATTTGCCGGTAATATCACATCCGGCACCAGAGGATAGCCTTTGACGCGGCCTTTGCTGTCAGCCGTCACCGTCAGTCCCTGTAAAGGACCGTCTCCCCTCACAATCAGGGTAATCAGATCGTCCTCTCCTTTTAACATGCTGCCCATCATGCAGCCGGCGCTTAACAGTCTGCCAAGCCCTGCCGTCACCACAGGACTGGTGTTGTGTGCTTTTCTTGCTTCCTCCACAAGCTCTTTTGTGGTACAGGCAAACGCCCTTATCTGGGCACCTGCCGCTGTGGCTCTTACCATATAATCATGCATTGTTCATTCCTGCTTTCTGTCATCATAGGCTCTGTTTCAAAGCCTGCATTTTCAGTTCTGCACCGAGGTGTCGGCTCCCGATTTTCCGGCAATGATATAAATTCTTTCGCTATCCGGACGGACGGGACCCTTCGTGTCCGCATCCAGTGCTTCAATAATGGACATACCCGCCTTTGTTACCAGCTCTTCCATTTCCGCAAGAGTATATCCTCTCTGGTAATGGGTTTCCGTAAATTTGCGGTACAAGTCCTCTTCCTCTTCCACAAAAACCGTCACATCATATTCATTGATGCAGTCTTCGGGGTAATAATAATTTTCCCAGATAAAGCTGCAGTCCTCTCTGTTTTCGGCAATGGTCGCATCCCCGATAACCTCGGCGTACTTGTAAACCGTATTGAAATCAAAGATAAAGATACCGCCGGGATAGAGAAAATTTTTCACCAGCCGGAAGGTTTTTTCCAAATCCTGTGTGGTAAGCAGGTAATTTAAGGAGTCGCAGACACTGACCACTGTACCGATGGTACTGTATAAATCCAGCTCCCGCATATCCTGCAGCAGATACAGAATTTCCAGTCCCTTCTCCGCACTCTTTTCACGGGCAATGTTAAGCATGTCGCAGGAATTGTCCACGCCAATCATGTCGTAACCCGCCTCCGCTAAAAGCTCCGTCAGGGTGCCGGTGCCGCAGCCAAGGTCCAGAACCAGATTTTTCTCGGACTCTATGGCATCCTCGGAACGCTCCGGTCTGGAAATGCCGTACTGTTTTATTTTTTCCTGTAAAAACAGGCTCCATTCCTCATAGGGTGTTTCATCCATGAAGGTATCGTATACATAAGCGAAATCCGTATATGCTTTCACTTCCGTCTCCTTATTCACCTAGTTTTAATGCTACAAAGAAACCAACCGCAAAGGTAATGACACTGCTTACCACCGTCAGTACCGTAACACCTGAAAAGCTTGCCAGATTGTTGAAAATAATGGCAAACGGGGAAGCCACAATCAGACCGATAATCGCCCAGTTCGCATACAGCGGGAACTTTTCAAAAATAATCTCAATCAACTTGGCAATGGCAAAAATACCGATTACCACACCGATACCGAAAGGCACCAGTATGCCGCAGCCATTCAGTACCCCCGCAAAATCTCCGGAGGTAAGGGAACGGATAAAATCATTAATCTGTGCAATAATGGGGTTGTAAAAACCAAGCAGTAAAAGAACCATGGAGCCGCTGACTCCGGGAATGACCATGGTTGCGGAAGCAATTACGCCCACCAGAAAAAGGATTATCACATTAAGGAAATTAAAGCTTAAGTCCACAGCTCTGCCTTCCTTGTCGCCCATCAGTCCCATAACCACAACCAGGGCAAAAAAGGCAATCAGGGAAATCATATGTCCCACCTTTATTTTCTGTCCCTTTACCTTCTTGGTCATCATGGGAAGTCCGCCCAGAATCAGACCGATAAAGAAAAGGTTTGTGGGAACCGGAAACTTCCTAAACAGAAATTCTATTCCGAAGGAACCTGCCACCAGCGCCACTGCGGCGCCTAGCAGAATGGGAATTAAAAATTTAACGCTCTTCTTGAATTCTTTGAATAAATGGGTCAGACAGAAAATCAGCTTGTCGTAAATGCCCATGGTAACCGCCATGGTGCCGCCGCTGACTCCGGGGATAATGTTGGCAATACCGATTACGGCACCCTTTGCCATGTTCTTGATAAACTGCATAATTTTTCTCCTTTTACATCTGTGTGATTTCTTTCAGGGCATCTATAAGCGCCTGCATCTGCTCTTTCGTACCGATGGAAATACGCAGATAGTCGGAAATTCTTTCCTTGTTCCAATGCCTTACAAAAATCTTTCTTTCCTTTAATGCCTTGAAAATGGTATCACCGCTTAAGGTTGCATGCTTGGCAAAAATAAAGTTTGCCCTGGAGTCTTCAAAGGTGAACTGTAATTTCTTAAGTTCTTCCTTAGTCCATTCCCGTACTTCCACAATTTTATCCGTACACTTCTTAAAATAGGCTTCGTCACGCACAGCCTCCGCACCCAAAATCTGGGTAAACCAGTCCATGGTGTAGGAGTTGAAGGAAAACTTCACATCATTCATATAGGAAATCAGCTTTTTGCTGCCGATTGCAAAACCGATACGCATGCCCGCCATGGAGCGGGATTTGGAAAAGGTCTGCACCACCAGCAGGTTTTCATACTTTTCCACCAAAGGAAGAACACTGGTACCGCCGAAATCAATATAGGCTTCGTCCACAATCACCACCACATCCGGGTTGTTCTTCACAATGGTTTCAATATTTTCCACGGTTTCCAGCACACCGGTAGGAGCATTGGGATTGGGGAAAATGATACCTCCGTTTTCCTGCTCATAGTCCCTGATGTTCATCCGGAAATTTTCATCCAGCGGGCATGTCTTATAGGGTATCCGGTAAAGATCCGCCCACACATCATAGAACGAGTAGGTAATATCCGGGAAAAGTATCGGCTTTTCCCCATTGAAAAATGTCAGGAACGCCATTGCCAGCACGTCATCGGAGCCGACGCCCACAAAAACCTGTGCGGGCTTTACACCGTAGCGCTTCGCGATCGCATCCACCAGCACCGTTGCCTCCGGGTCGGGATAGAGCCGCAGTCTGTCGCAGGAAAACTCCTGCTTAAGCTTCTCCACACCCGGTGCGGGCGGGTAGGGATTTTCGTTTGTATTGAGTTTAATGACATTTGTGTCCTTGGGCTGTTCTCCCGGAACATAGGGGACTACCCTTCTGACATTTTCTTCCCAGTTCATACTCTGCCTTCTTTCCTGTTATTCTCTATGTATTACTGTTCTTTTTATCAGCTTTAACGCCTTTGATTTTAACATGACTAAAGTACAAAGTCTACACATTCTTCCATGGACTGCAATATCTTTCGTCCGCCGTAATGAATGGTAAGCCTGCGGTGTCTCGCCTGCTTTATCAGTCTGCCCTTAAAGACCAGACGGAACCGTTCCTTCCCTTCATCCTCCGTAATGCCGTCGGGAAACTGTAATTCATAGGAGCCCTGCTTCTTCTTCACGAACAAAAGTCCCAGACGCTTATACTCCTCACCGCCGTCGTAGCAGTACACATCCACGCCGAAATACCAGAACAGATACCCTCCGATAAGAAGAGCTGCCAGAAGCAGCATGCCGCCTGCTGCCGGAAGCGGATTTGTTCCTATCCAGCTTACCATTCCGGCAAGACCGCCCGCATTGCTTTTAAGGGAAGGCATTTCTTCATCCGTGCTTTCCTCCACGCCGGTTCCGGCATCTGCATAACCGCCTGCCAGCCTGTCGTCGTCCATCATATCCTTCTGGGCCAACAGCCGTTCCTTTTCTAATCTGGCAATGAGAAGCATTTTGCTGTCCGTTCCGCTCTTTCCTGCCGCATTTTCTTTCTTGCTTCCCTCCGCGCCGTTTCCGGCATCCGCATTGTTTCCGCTGTTTCCTGCGGTATCCTTTCCGGAAGTTCTGTTTTTATCGGTATTTTTACCAGGATTGCCGCCATTCTGTTTACCGCCTGCACCGCCTGATCCGCCGTTGCCCGTTCCGCTACTGCCGGTATCGTTGTTTCCTCCGGTACTGTTGCTGTCGTTTCCACTGTTTCCTCCGGTTCCGCTGTTTCCTCCCGTATTGCTGCCTCCGGTTCCGCTGCCGCCGGTTCCGCTGTTTCCCCCGTTATTGCCTCCGGTTCCGCTGTTTCCTCCGTTGCCGCTTCCTCCCGTTCCGCCGCTCTCACCGCCGGGTTTGTTGCCGCCCTCCGAAGGCTTTTCGGCAGGATAGGGAAAGTCCCCCCGCTTAATGGTTTTCTGCGTCGTATTTCCGGCTTTATCCTTTACCACAAAGGTGACGGGATTTCCTTCCGTTACCGTAAACGTATTGGCTGTGCCAAAGCTGCTGCCGCCGTCCGTAGAAAAAGGAGCCTCCGCCAGACCGCTTTCCGCGTCAGAAGCTGCTACTGTAACGGAAATGGCGGTTTTGCTCATGCTGCCGGTGTCCCCGGTCACCGAAGAAATCACCGGCGCCGTGGTATCAATGCAGTTTACCGCAACGGTCGCACTGATGCTCTGTCCCTGCCCGTTGGTGGCGGTCACTGTGTAGGTGCCGTTCTGAGTGACACTCATTTTGCCGTCCTGCCAGCTTAGCGTAATCCCCTGACTGGATATATCGTCCTTAAGTACCGCCACAGATGCCGTCAGTCCCACCGCTTTATTGGTCCATGCAGTGCTGTCGGCACTGACACTTAAGGTCGCGGTCACCTCTCCCTCTTCCATGCCGCAGACTCTCCTGTCCACGGTATATTCGTGCTTTTTTCCGGGCGGATTGACCCAGCCCACGGAAGTACCACAGACCGTACAGGTACAGACACCGTCCGGCTGCCAGGTGTCATTCTGCTTGGAGCAGGTATAGGTGTGCGCAGTCATCTTGTGGTCGGTTCCCTTGCCGCAGGTATTGCAAAACCTTGTCTGGTGCTCTTCGTGATAACTGCATGTGTGGTGCACCGTACAGGTTTCCGTAGATTTCTGCGTGCATTTTGCCGCATGTGTATGGGTAAAGGACGGATTTTCCGCCGCGCTTACCACCCTTGCGGAGCTTAACAGATACAAAACAATCAGGCTGAAGCCAATCAGCCATTCCCAGATATAACTCTTAAATTTGTGCATAAAAAAACCTCCTGAAATGAATATACGTTTAAGAGAGCCTTTCCGGGCCCTCTGTCTCGCTTCTTCAATTTCAACAGGTAATGTGGTTATCTTACCACCTTTTTGTGTTTCTGCCTATTGGTTTATTTTCACAAGATTGGGTGGCATTTTTTCTGTTATATTTACCAAATCAGGGATCTTTCTTTTTCTGTAACAGCCCCCTATAACTGTTCTAATTCTTTCCGGTAGGTATAAGCATCCTCCGGACGGTTTAACTTCTCGCAGCACTCCACTAATTTTTCCAGCGGTTCTCTTTCCTTTTTCTTAAGGCAGAGAATGGCTTCCGTTTCGTAGCGGGCATTGTAATACCAGAGCACCGCTTCTTCATAATCGCCCTTAGAAAAATAATATTCGCCAATTTCAAAGCATACCTCGGAGCAGCCGCCCAGTATCACGGACTTTAAGGCATACTTAAAGAAATTGTCGGTGTCTTTTCTCTGCCGTTTGGCAGCAACCACTACCGCCAACGCTTCCTTCAGCTCCTCTTCGTCCTCCGCCGTGTCCGCAATCTGTTCAAAATAATCCGCCGCCTGCCGGAAATCTTCTTTTCCGCCTGCAATAAACAGCTCCTTGGCGTACATATTTTTCAGCCTTTTAGAGAGGGGCTCGCCTCTTTTTATCAGTCTTTCAAATGCGGCAAAATCCCTGCCGGTATGTAAGCTCTCCGGCTTGTGCTGGATGCTGATGTCGCTGTCGTACACAATGGGACCGGTTGCCACGGTTTCATGAATGGCGCCTTCCCAGATAAAGCCTCTCACCCTCTTGAACAGCTTGGGGCGGTACTCTTCGTCGTAATTGTAAACCGTGCTGTAAGAAAGCTGGTTGACGTATTTCATCTGCACAATTTCGATTTCCGGCAGAAGCACCTGCTTTAAGCGCATGAATTTTTTCCGGTTTTCCTCGTTGATTTCCTCATCCGCATCCGCCGAATAAATATAGTCACAGGTTGCCTTGGAAAAAGCGAAGTTTCTCGCTTTTGCGAAATCGTCCACCCAGGTAAAATCGTAAATCTTCGCACCGGGATAGGAGGCTGCGATTTCCTTCGTCCTGTCCGTGGAGCCGGTATCCACGATAATCATTTCGTCCACCAGATCCCTGACGCTGTCTAAGCATCTCTTCAGGACTTTTTCTTCATTTTTCACTATCATGCAAAGACTGATGGTTATCATAGGCCGTCCTCCTTACCGTACTGTTTCGGTAAAAGATTTATCGGCATGTCTGCCCGCTAACTTAACCTTCCGCATTCTTCCATTTTCTGTAAAGAGTACCCGCCCGGAACCTGCTGTCTACAGGGCGTCGTAAGCCGCCTTCAGGATTTCCACGCAGCCGTCGATACCGAATTTGCTGCGGTCCAAAACCATATTGTAGTTGGTGATGTCGCCCCATTTATAATCCGTGTAAGGGAAACGTCCCTTTCTTTTTCTATGCCTGCAAATTCTTCTGCTACCTTATGTAAAAATGCCTGCTTTTCTTCTTCACAGGATGTCCGAATTTCCATAATAAAGCTGACCGAATCCGGTATGATGTTGGCGGAATTGGGTTTCACATCCAGCTTGCCGACCGTTGCCACGGAAAGTCCGGCATCATCTAAGTTGCGGCTCTGTTCAATATGGCACTCGATAAAAGCGCTCATTTCCTTGTCCGTCATCCTGTCCTCTTTCAGCCGGGATAAATCGCCGCCCGCCCTTTTTATCGCCTCCGGCAGCGGCATACCGCTATAGCAGTCCGTGGCGGAAAGGAGCATCTCCTCCGGTATTTTTCCCGTAATGCTGCGGCCTCCCATGGTGGAAATGGAAAAGGGATTGGGTTCTTCTGCGGTAAACATCAGTACCTCGTAGGGGTGTCTTAGCCAGATGCCGTTTTCCAAAATGCACTGCATCACTTCCAGTCCCAATAAAACGCCCATGGCTCCGTCATATTTGCCGCCGTTCGGCACCGCATCGTGGTGGGAACCGATGATCAGTTTTTTTAAGTGCTCCGTACCGGGAAGTACGGCGTGGATATTGGCAATGGCATCGGTATGTACCCTGGCTCCCAGCTTCGTGCTGTAATCGGTAAGCCACTTCCTGGCCTGCAGATCCGCCTCTGTTGTCTGCGCATCTCTTTTTTATATCCGGTAATAGGTATCGTTTTCTTTCTCGTAGGTTTCCAGCCTGTTCAGCCGCTCCTCTAAGTTTTCTATCTGACCGGCGATGTCCCGCACTAAGTAGTTCAGAAGCACGGTTGCCGTTCCGTAACAGTCAAAAATGGATGTGGAGGAGACCGGTACTTCTATATAATAAGATGAATGCGGTATCAGGGGACTTAACATACTGTTGGTCATAAGTCCGATTTCAAATCCCGCTTTATGCAGGGCGGCAATTTCCGTTATCAGGATGTTGGGGTACCGGGGAAACATAATGGTAAAAATAAACGTATCTTCCGGCTTCTCCAGTATCAGGTTGTTCCATTCGGGGCTTCCCGGCAGTACAATCTGCACGTTGTCCCGGATTTTGGAAAGCATATAATGTATCTGGTCCAAGAGAGTGGCGGAAATTCTTGCCGACAGCAAAACGATTTTTTCCGGTCCGTCATCGCTTTTACTATCTTGCGGTAAGCTTCCCCGGAAACAATTTCCGGCAGTCTGTTTAAGTTTTCCTGTTCCACTTCTATCATGCGTGCCAGATCGGCGTGTTCCCCGCGGATATTTTTCAGCCGGTCCGGTGCGGAAAGCGGCTCGTAAATGCTCTCCTTCCACTTTTTAGAAAATTCACTGTATCCGGCAAATCCCAGCTCATTGCAGAACCTTGTGACGCTGCCCTGGCTGACACCTTGCTCCTCCTCTTTGCCCCGTTATGTACTCTTCTGTAATGTCCCTTTCTGCTGTATGCCCTTTCACATATTTCTGCTTTTTTCTTATGCGGGTCCCGGTAAATTCGTAATTGCCACATGAATAATTCCCGGATTTTCTTCGTCGCTTATGAGCTTTACCACACCCGGCTGCCCGTTCAGCAGAAGAATTTCCCTGTGAATGCCCGGCAGTCTGGTAAAAATGGAAGCTTCCTCCTCCACTGTGGCAGAACTGATACGGAAGAGAAAGTTCCTGTCCCGGTAAGAAGCTGTCTGCGGATACATATACATTTCCGTGGTCTTTCCGCCGGACCAGACCGAAGTGGTAAATGCAGTTTCGTCTAAAACGATAATTCCCATATTCTCTCTTCCTCCCATCTCTTTCTGAAACAAAAAAGACGCCACGATACTTGTTCGTGACGTCTTTGTCCTTGTTTATGTGGGTATTATATTTCCGCTTTTGTTCTTTGTTAATAGGAAAACGATAATTTTATCAATTTTATTTTTGAGATTGATATTTTCATCATTTTTATTTAAAAAAGAAAAATGCAGAAGACTTATTTAGTCTTCTGCATCGTCCTGGTCTGCTGCAATAGCACTTACCACGGATGAAACCACGGATACCACTACCGCAAAAATCACAATTAAAAGGCCGCCGCCCAATAAAAGTATTTCCATCGTAATCACTATGCCTTTCTGTAATCTGTATATTATTGTTAAAGTCTTCCGAAACTTCCTATTCTTAATTATATCTTGTTTTATGAAAAACTACAACCCAAACTCCGAAACTCTTCTAAAAATTTCCTCAAAAATCTTCCGCTTATTGTTCGGCAATCTTTGCCGCCAGCTCCTCCAGATACATCCAGCGTTCCATTTTTTCATCCAGCGCAGCTTTCTGCTCTTCTATTTTCCGGTTAATCTCCTGCAGCTTCACAAAGTCGGAGGCATAGACAGAAATACTGTCTTCCAGCCCTGCAATCTGTTGTTCCAGATCCGCAATATCCTGCTCGATGGTTTCGTATTCCTTTTGTTCCTTGTAGGAAAACTTTAATTTCCGTTTTCCGGGATCCCAGGTGTTCTTTTTCTCCCCGGCAGACTCTGCCTCCGTACTGCCGTCCTTTTCCGCACTCTCTTTACCTGTCGTTTTACCGCTCTTTCCACCCAAAAAAGCTTCCTGGGAAAGCTCGGCTTCTACACTCTTGCGCAACAGATAATCGGAATAATTTCCTTCATACTGCCGGATGCTGCCATTTCCCTCAAACGCAAAAATCCGCTTCATGGTGCGGTCCAGGAAATAACGGTCATGGGACACGGCAATGACGATTCCCTGAAAAGTATCCAGGTAGCTTTCCAGAATGGTAAGAGTGGCAATATCCAGATCGTTGGTGGGCTCGTCTAAAATAAGGACATTCGGTACTTCCATCAGTACCCTGCACAAAGCCAGCCTTCTTTTTTCCCCACCGGAAAGCTTCCCCACAAGACCGTACTGTTCCTCACCGGCAAACAAAAACTTTTCCAGCATCCTTGCCGCCGTGACCTTGCCTTCCGTGGTATCGATAATCTCCGCTACATCCCGGATGTAATCAATCACCCGTTTGTTGTCCGGCATGTCACATTCCTGTGCATAATACCCGATTTTAATGGTCTGGCCGATTTCGATATCGCCCGCATCCGGCTGCACGGTTCCGGTTATCATTTTCATCAGGGTGGTTTTGCCGCAACCGTTTTTTCCCACAAATCCCACTCTGTCATTCTTTAAGAAAATATAAGAGAAATCCCGTATCAGTTCCTTGCCCGGATAGCTCTTGGAAATATGGTTTAACTCAATGGTCGTCCGTCCCATGCGGTTGGCAACGGAACTTAACTCCACGTTGCCGGTAACGGACTCTGTTTTGCGGTTCTTTAACTCTTCGTAGCGCTCCAGTCTGGCTTTCTGCTTGGTGGAACGGGCTCTTGCGCCTCTCTGTACCCAGGCAAGCTCCGTCCGGAGAATGGACTGGCGTTTTCTTTCTGCCGCTTCCGCCATTTCCTCCCGGTTTATTTTTTCTTCCAGATAACCGGAGTAATTGGTTTCATGGGAGTAGATTTTCCCTCTGTCAATCTCTATAATTCGTCCTGCCACACTGTCGAGAAAATAGCGGTCATGGGTAACCATGATCACGGCATTCTTTCTTTTTTTCAATACCTCTTCCAGCCATTCGGCCATATCCCCGTCCAGATGGTTGGTAGGCTCATCCAAGATCAGCAGATCGGAAGGTGTCAGCAGCACACTGATCAGTGCCAGCCTTTTCTTCTGCCCGCCGGACAAATGGCCGCAGGTTTCGTTAAAATCCGTGATGCCGAGCCTTGTCATCATATTCTGGGCATCGGTGATCAGGTTTCTCACTTCTCTGTCTGCCACATCCTGACCGGCCTGCAGTGCCATACTTTTGCCGTCATCCGTAAACAACGTACCGGATTCTCCGTCAAATTTCCCGTTTTCCCGAAGCAGTGCCTCTATCAGGGTATCCTCCGGCCTAAAAACCGGATGCTGGGGCAGAAAACGGACCACCATGCCCTGCGCCCGGATGACCTTGCCCTCGTCCGGTTCTTCCATTCCTGCCAGAATTTTAAGCAGCGTGCTTTTGCCGGTGCCGTTAATGCCGATGATACCGACTTTTTCCCCTTCCTGCAAAAAGAAGGAGGCTCCGTCTAAGAGCCTTCTTTCTCCGTATGCCTTTGTGATATTGTCAGCCGTTAAAATGTTCATGTTTTATCCTTTCTTATAAGAAGGATTAATTATCATAAAGATGCGTAAACCGTCATGCGGAGTTTTCTCACTTCCTCCGTGGTGCCGGCATCCGTTTTCTGGATAAAATACAAAAATGCCATGTTTTCACTGGGGTCCATGGTGATGTAATTGCCCGTCCAGCCGTCCCAGCCGTATTCGCCCACACTGGCATTGCAGCCTGCTTCGCCGGGATTGCGCAGCACTCTCGTTAAAAATCCATAGTCATAACCCCACAGACTGTCCCAGTTAAAATCTTTCGCCTGCTCCCTGGTCAGATGGGAGCTTGTCATCAGTTCCACGGTTTTACGGCCTAAAATCCGCACACCGTCCAATGTACCGTAGTGCATCATCATGCGGGCAAATTTTGCGTAATCATCCACGGTGGATACCAGTCCCGCTCCGCCGGATTCGTATACCACATCTTCGCCGTAGCCTTCCAGTCCCAGGTGATTATCCGTATAGGGGATGAGTCTGCCCTCCTCGTTGCTCCACTGATAGCAGGCTGCCAGACGGTCCTTCTTTTCCCTGGGTACTACAAAGCCGGTATCCTTCATTCCCAGGGGCTCGAAAATTTCTTTCTGCAAGAAATTGCCGAAGGTTTCCCCGGAAACCACCTCTATGATACCACCTAAAATGTCCGCTGACAAACCATATCTCCATTTTTCGCCGGGATGGAAGCAAAGAGGCACCTTGGCAATCCGCCGGCAATACTCCAGCGTATCGGTGTGAATGCCCTGCGCCAGCTTCTCTTTTAATTCCTTAAACAGCGCATCCATCTGTCTGCCGGGCTCGCAGCCCATATCCGGGTAGGTAAGACCGGATGTCATGGTAAGTAAATCCCAGATTTTCACCGGGCGCCTGGGCGGCACCAGTCTGCCGTCCTCCTCCATGACCTTGCAGTCCGCAAATTCGGGAATATACTTGGATACCGGGTCCCAGAGGTCGATTTTTCCCCGTTCCGCCAGTATCATGGTGGCTGCTGCCGTCACCGGCTTCGTCATGGAGTACAGGCGGAAAATGGCATCCCTTTTCATGGGCACGCCGTTCTCTTTATCCGCATAGCCGTGGCTCTTAAAATATACTTCTTTGTCATCCTTTATCATCAGCACATTAGCGCCGATGATATGTCCCTGGGCAATGCCGTTTTCTACGATTTCTTCCATGGTTTTCTGGTAATCTGTCATTTTGGTTCCTTCTTTCTATGTTGTTGGGATGAAGCCGTGCTTCCTGCATTTTCCTCGCAGACCCGCTTGCGCTTAGTAATCTGTGAAGCCGTGCCATCCTGCCGTTTCCTCGCAGACCCGCTTGCGCTTAGTAATCTGTGAAGCCGTGCCTCCTGCCCTTTCCTCGCAGACCCGCTTGCGCTTAGTAATCACCGTAGCAGTACATAAGTTGCCAAAATACGGCAACTAAGTACTGACGGTGATTAAAAGTCTGCTTAGGAAAGGGCAGGAGGGCACGGTTGTAAATTTGCTACTTTGTAAATGGCAGGGCACAGCCGTAAATTTGCTACTTTGTAAAAGGCAGGGGCACAGCCGTCGTTTACTACTCTAAAATATCTTGATGTCTTTTCCGTCCCGGACAAAGACCGGGATAACGGACAACGGTGCGTCTACGGTAACCGTCCGGCCGCCTTCGTACAGGTTTCCGCTTACGGCGTCTTTCCATTCCGCACCCTTAGGCAAGTAAAGGGTTCTTTCCCTTGCGCCAAGCTCCATAATGGGAGCCACCAGCACATCCGGGCCGAACATGTAAACGTCTTCGGTTTCCCAGCATTTTTTATCCTCCGGGAAGTCAAAGAACAGCGGGCGCATCACCGGCGCTCCGGTTTCACTGGCTGCCCGCATGCATTCCCGGATGTAGGGACGCATATTTTCCCGGACAAATAAATACTTCTTTAAGATTTCATAGTTGTCCTCGCCGAAGCTCCAGACCTCGTTGTCCTGACCGGAGGTAAGCTGACGCACATTGTCAATAAACTCCTGCTCCCTCTCGTACCAGGGGGAACGCTCTCCGTGCATACGGAATACCGGGCAGAAGGCGCCCCATGCAAACCATCTGACCAGAAGTTCCCGGAAATCTTCATCTTCAATGTTGCCGCCGACAAAGCCGCCGATGTCGCTGGTCCACCAGGGGATACCCGCCATGCCCATGTTTAAGCCTGCCTGTAACTGCTCCCGCATGGCACGGAACGAAGAATAAATGTCGCCGGACCAGGTCAGCACTCCGTATTTCTGGCTGCCCGCCCAGGCACAACGCACCAGGGACATGATTTCTTTTTCCCCGGACTCTTTCAGCCCGTCATAAAAGCCCTTAGCATACATGGCAGGATAAATATTGCTGCACTGCAGCGCCGGTCCGATGTAATAACGGGTATTGTCAAAATCGTAAGGTCCGTATTCCGGCTCCGCTTCATCCAGCCAGAAAATACGGATGCCCTTCTTATAATAATTTTCCTTGCATTTTTCCCAGACAAATTTTCTGGCGCCGGGATGTGTGGCATCGTAAAATACCGTGTTTCCCATCCAGGTCATATGGAGGCCGTTTCCCCTGTCGGAATGCACGAGATACCCTTTTCCGTTCATTTCCCAGAAGTTTTCGCTGCGCTCATCCACCGTGGGCCAGACCGAAACAACCGTTTCAATGCCCATATCCTTCAGTTCTTTTACCATGGCATCCGGGTCGGGCCAGTCTCTTTTTTCAAATTTGAAATCCCCCTGCATGGTCCAGTGGAAAAAATCCACCACAATGGCATCCATGGGGAGTCCGCGTCTTTTATGCTCTCTGGCAACCGCAAGGATTTCCTCCTGGGTACGGTATCTTAATTTGCACTGCCAGTAGCCCAGACCGAATTCCGGCATCATGGGCGTTCTGCCCGCTGCCGCACTGTAATGCAGCTCAATTTCCGCCGGGGTATCGCCTGCCGTGATGAAATAATCTAATTTCTTGGTTCTCTTCGCATACCATTCCGTCTTGTTGGTACCGAAGGTTGCCGTGCCGATTGCCGGGTTGTTCCAGAGGAAGCCATAGCCTCTGCTGGAAACATAAAAAGGCACGCTTGCCTGGGAATTCCGCTGGGCAAGCTCCAGAGTGGCGCCTTTTTTATCCAGATGCTTTTCCTGATACTGCCCCATGCCGAAAATTTTTTCATCATCATACGCTTCAAAACGCGCCGTCAGCTCATAATCGCAGGAGCCCATGACCGGCTTTAACTCTCTCGCATCCACACGAAGGGGCACACAGTAGCGGTTAATACGGTTGCGGTTGCGCCAGTATTCCTCCGTCAGCACCTCGCCTCTCTGATTTAAGAAACGAATCCAGCCCTCGGGACTTACTTCCGCCGTAATTTTTCCGTTGGTAAGCGTTGCCACCGTACCGGTCTGGTGATATTTTTTCCACTCATCTCCCTTGTACCAGGGGTCCGTCACATCCACTTCCGTGAACGTAATCACCGGCGTCACTTCTTCCACCCTTTCGCAAAGCGCCCAGTCATTTTTGTCCATCTCCGGCTCCGCCGTCATGCGGACGCGCAGGGAACTCTCTCCCCAGCATTCTATGTAAACCCGTGTGAGTCCTTCTTCGATAACCAGCCTGTTTCCTTCCTGCTTGACCATACCTGCCTCCTGTGTGATAATTTATTGGTAACTTAGTTCTGTTTCATTTTATTATAAGGAAAAAACAGGATAACGTATACCCTGTTTTTTGTAGTTTGAATACCTTACATTTTGTGAAATTTTACCTTGCCACTTTCCGGCATTTATCTATTTTTTCAACGATTGTGTACCCTATAATTCCCGACAGAATGCCCACTACAGCTCCACCCAGTACATCCGTCGGATAGTGCACATAGAAATACAACCGTGAAAAAGCAATCAGTACTGCCAGAACAAGTGCGGCAATCCATGCCTTTTTCATTTTTGCCAGGAACAAAGCCGTCATAGCCGCAAAGGATGCAGCCGTATGCCCCGACGGGAAAGAAAAATCAAGGGGCTTTTTTATGAGAATGGCAATAGCCGTGTTGACGTCATACGGCCTCACCCTTGCCACCAGATTTTTCAAAATAAGGTTGCATAAAATAAGGTCCATTAGAAGCGCTGCCGCTACGATTATCCCCGTCTTTCTTGTCTTCGGCAGTATCAGCAAAACAACCGCCAGCACAATCCAGATAATACCGGCATTGCCGAGACTGGTAATAAATGCCAATATTTTATCAAGCAGCGGCGTATGTATGGTCTGTAAAAAATCCAGAAATCGAAGTTCCATGAGTACTCCTTCTTTGTTATGGTATGGTCTCTATGTCATAAGCCTTCGCCTTCAGGACTCCACACCACTTTCATCAGCTCTTTCTTTTTTATTACTTCGAGGCTTCCCTCGATATCTTCTACGTCCAAATAAAGAATTTTATATGGCTTATTTTGCAGGATTTCATGCACTTTTCTGTAGAAAGCTAAGATTTCGCCCTCCGGTATCTGCAGATACAGCATCATGTTTTCCAGAATATTCTGAATCATGGCACATTCAAAGATTTCGTCCTCCGGCACGGCGTACTTTGCCATTTCCTCCGATAATGACGGAAATCTTGCAGGAATGTCCTGATAGGTCGTTTCATCCACATAAGCACACCACGCCAAATCCACCGGCGTATAGTCTCCCTCCCGGCAGACCTTTTTCTCCGGATATTTTACTGCCAGGCGGTTTACCAGCGTGCTTTTGCCCGCTCCCTGCAAGCCTTCTATGAAATACGACTGTTTTGTGTCATAACGTTTTCCCATCTATGCACCGAAGCAGCGCTTCACATCCCTTTACCACATCTTCATAGGTCTTCCGGAAATCCCCCGTATACCAGGGGTCCGATATGGGTCTGTCCTCTCCCGCAAAGGAAAGCAGCAGTTTTATTTTGCCGCCCTGATGCCCCGTCATCCGCTCTATGTTTTTTATATTCATATAATCCATGCCAATCAGATAATCATACGCATCATAATCGGACTTTTTTAGCTGCACCGCCCGTTTCCCATCGCAGGAAATCCCGTGCTTCGCCAGTTCTTCCCTCGCCGGCGGGTACACCGGATTACCGACACCGTTCCATATTTCTTCCGTACTGGTAGCTGCCGAAGCGATTTCAAACCGGTCGGCAAGACCACGTTTTTCTACCATATCTTTGAAAACAAATTCCGCCATGGGGGAGCGGCAGATGTTGCCGTGGCAGATGAATAATATTTTTATCATTGTCTCATTTTCCTTTAGTTTCTTGGCATATCTTGGCATATCGTGGCAAGAGCCCGAAAATACGGGCTTTTTTCAAGATGTTAGTCTACCCGGACGGCAGACACCAAATAGGGGTAAAATGGCATATCTTGGCATATGCTGGCATATCATGGCATATTATTCCCTGCAAAAGTGGTAAAAAAGTGGTAAAGTTGAGGGGCGTACCACTGGGGAAATAGTCTAAGCATTACATCTTGGACAGTTGCTTTCAATTAATCTCCAATATCTACTGTTTGCAAGTTATTCCCTTACATTTAGTACACACTTTATCACATTCTATTAATTGCTTTAATTCTACTGCTCCCTTCTTTTCCCCTATTTTATCTAAGAACTCTGAAATTATCCAAAGAGTATTATAATATTCCTGTATATTTATATTTCTCAGGCAATTATATCCTTCAAGAACTGAAACATATAACTCTCGTATCTTTTCTACATCTTCTTTAAGAAATGGTTCTTTTAACATAAAATTCAATGCATTTGCAAGTCCAAACTCAGTTTTGATCAAACTATATGTACATTCGCTTTTAGTTCTTTTAATCTGTAATGCTTTCTCTAAATAAAAAGACGCATTTTCATAATCAGATATCGATAAATAATTTTTTCCAATATTATGATATACATCCGCAACCTCCATCGAATATTCTCCATAATATTGTTTTTCCCTCTCCAATGCTTCTTGCAAAAACTGATTAGCTTTTTCAAAGTCAATCTTGCTATAAGCCAATCCCATATTGCAATAGTACGCCATCAGGGCCTTTTCTTCTTTTGGTAAAAACTTATCTAATAATTGTTTGACACACAAAAAAGATATTAGAGCTTTATTTTTATCAGATGACAAATATGCCAATCCAGCAGCATTAAATATATCACAACCAATCTTAGCTCGTAATTGACTTTCTTCAAATTTTTCAAGTTCTTGAATTGCCAATCCTACAACGCTATCCAATGAATCATAAAAAGACAGACCATCCAGCAGTTGTATCAAATTATATAAAATATACACATCTTTCTCATTATTGAATTTAATAATTTTTAATAAACTGACTATAATATCAAAATTCATACCTTTCTCTATAATTGAATATTCATCTTGATATAAATCCCTATCAGTATAATATTGTTTTAAATCAGCAACATATTTATCGCATTCTTCAACCTGATTTCTTACACACTCTCTTATCAAAGAATGCATATAGAACCCTTCGTCATTTCGCTTAATCCATCCAAATTCAACTAAATCTCCTATATCTTCGTCAGATGCCTTTATAATTTGAATAAATTTTCTTATAACGCCTTTTTCTTTGGTTAAAGAAAAATTAATCAATATACGTTTCCTTTCATCAGACATATTTTCTAATGAATAAAGCGTTGCTAGATGCTCTGCGATTTTAGCATATGTTTTTTCTTTATTATTTTGAACTTTAATTCCTGTACTAGATATTCCTTTTTCAAGAATACATCCTAAATATTCATTTAGTTCTTTTGTACTTTTATTAGCAGCTCGTGCAAAAAGTTCAATAAGTAATGTACTTTTGCCAAATCTATTCACTAATTCAATAATCATCTCCTCATCGTCTGATGATATAGTTCTTTTGTAATATTCTTTGAAAAGTTTAATACAGTCAATATCATTAAGAGGAAGAACTTCATGTGTAATATATCCTGAAATTGATTCCATCCTAGATGTAATAATAACTATCGCATTTCGTTCTAAAATATCCCTATTTTTATCTGATAAATAATTATCATCCACATCGTCAATGAAAATTACATTTCGCTGGTTATCCTTTGAATTCATTCGTTTCTCAAAGTGCATTATTAAATCTTCGTCTACACTTTTTTCCGCCATGGCCATCGCAATACCAGCCACCACACTCCCCTTATATGTCATCCATAATGAAACATCAAACATCATCTTCACTTCGTTAAAAAGTTTTTCAGCCAATGTAGTTTTTCCCATTCCACCAATACCTGAAATAAGCAAATGATGCTTTCTGCTTAAAATATATTCCTTTAAAGTTTCAACTTCTATTCTATCAATATATTCAGGACATATCTTTGGCTCATTAATACATAAACATCTCTGTGGCACTGGCGAAAACCATTTTTCGCATATACTCACTTCTTTCATTCTTGATATTAATTCATTACCATCAATAAAAGTAATTTTGATTCCTTTTGTAGAATATTTATTTTTGAAATTTTCAATTTCTATAATTTCTTCTTTTGTAAACTCTTTAGGAACACACAAAAACCATTCATTAATATTAATCTCTTGTTGTTCTAAAACTTTTAAAAAGGAATTATCTATTTGTTGCCATCTTGATGCATTTAACACATCAACAAAAAACTTACATTGATATATTTGAACTAATTTGCCATTCGAAACATGAATATCAATTCCTCCATCGCCCCTACTAGCCTTTATTCGATGCACTTCACACGTTGGATTCTCTCTTTTAAGTAAATCTTCACAAACTAATTCAAAACAATCCCTTGCTCCAACAATCCCACCATAATACCTTGTAAAATTATCCCAACTCTCAATTGTATTCATTTTATAATCCCTCAATTCTAACTGCTTGTATTGCAAGTTCAATAATACAATATATCTTTGCTAATTAATTTGATTTCTCTACCAGTAAACTTATTATTCACTTTCCATAAATTCTATCAATACCGTACAGGTATGTGGGAATAATCAACCAATGCAGAATATCCTTTTGATTCAAGCATCTCTTCCATCACACTCACTTGATGCTTTTTCTGCTCTACATCACACTGTAAAGGACCAAAATTCACATATGACACATCACATTTCTCTAGTTTCAATTCAATATATGGAACAATATATCCAGCATTCATCCTATGCTTCACAGGGAGTTTTTTCTCTCTTTTTGCAACATCAACAATAATTCGAACTTCCTCTTCATGTTGAAAAAACTCATATTTAAAAACAAGGCGCCACTCCGATAATCGATTGGAAATAATATACCGAATAGAGGATTCTTGTTCCTTATCGTAATTATCTCTTAATTTTAACAACATTTTTTCTATTAATCTTTTTTGTTCACTTCGACTATAGATTACAGGATAAATATGAAACTCAGCTTCTTTGTCTCCTAAAAGCTTTTTCAATGATTCTTTTATGCTATAAGGATAAAAACCAATATTGAATCCTTCATATTTGTTACCCTTTGAATAATAGTTCCACATAGCCAGCGAGTCTTTATTCTTAGAAAAAGAACATAAATATCTATCACATTCCGGTCGAGTTATCTTAATTTTCTCATCTTTATTATAACTCAGAAGAATTGTACGGGCAGTTTTAACCTTTATAAAAAGTTGGTACAAGTACTCTGTAATTTCATCTCTATCTCTTAATTCTTTACACACCTCTTGGTAAACTTCTTCTACAACAGTTCCTTCTGATGCGTCGTTTAAACAATCATATCTACTTGCCCATAAAGTCACCTGTTCTAAATCACCAGACATAATTGACGAAAATCCAGTAGGGGATGTGTAATGAAACAAGTCATTCTCATATTCAGCAGGCATATAATCTGCATCCATTTTTAACAGAAGTTTAAATTCGTCTAATTTACTTAACATTTTACACCTCGATTTCTTTATATGTAAAAATTGAATATTTTTGTCAATTATGACACTTTTACTCAGTCACCCCACTTACTTACTCATAATATGCCTCTATCTAAGTGTTCCTATTTCAATTATAATACATAAAAACAAAAAATGGCATCCCAACAGTAATATTTGTCGGGACGCCATCTATGAGTTTATTCTGTTCTCCTTTTCTAAATAAAAAAGGAATCAGGCAGAACTTCTTCCCAACTCCTATAATGTTTTTTAACTGCAATCAACCTTTTTGTCTGTATTCATTTAATAAATCTCTAACTTCATTTGGCATTAAGTCTCTCTCTTCACCCTTAAGCCTATGTAAAATAAATCTCTTTTCATCATTTGTCCAACGAAAATCCCGTTTCATGTATGGCAAATAGATTCTATCCAATGCATCTAATTGTAACAGTTCATAATGCTTTAAGATTTCTTTGTCCGAGCATGATTCTAAAGCGTCAAAATTAATTGCACCATTTTCCAACACATAATGATTTTTTAGTTTTTTATAATGACTATTTTTCCGAAGTGCTTCCCAGACTTGTTCCCAATAAATTTCAAATGTTTTTACGCCATTTTTATCCTTCTTCATGAGTGAATTGGGCAATACCCTTTCTTGATGACAAATGTATTCATCATCCACACGAAAGAAAAATGTATTAGGATAATTGATATCACTACTTTTTCCGGATGACATAAACCCAATCCCAAAATATCCATAATTATTGTTTTCATCCTTATATTTCTTCCAGAACATGTACTCGATTTTGTCCAATTTGGTTGAAAAATTCTTGACTTTAGTATAATCAAACTTAACAATCTGTCTTGACTGTATAATATCTAAAATCATTTCACTACTGAAATACTGAATTCTTCCTTTATATATTTCATCAAAATGTTCACTGTTTTCAAAGTCATCTATATCTATTGCATCTTCTCCATCACTACACATTCTATTATACAAATCAGTTGCACTTATACGTTTTTCTTTATATTCAAACAAAATCGGATTATCTACAAGATATTGCAATCCAAGTAAATGTGGTAAATCTTGTGGGTTAAAAGCAAACTTTATTGTATCACCATTACTTAAAGGAATCTGAATATTTGTCTTTATTAACTTTTCATAATCAGCAATAATATCTCTAATTATATTCAAGGCTTTTTCTCCTCAAAATAATAAATGTCTTCTAGGAAAACCTAGAAGACACTTATAAGCATTTTCACCTTTTCCTCCGAAGAGTAAGATACTGTTGGCTCAACGCCTAAACCAACGGGAAGACCTCCATTTGCATTTGGTATCACTCACACAAACTTCATCAGCCAAGTAGTTCTTCGCCCGTAAGCATAAAGAACTATTCTTAATATATGCACATAGCATACAATTTATTAACTACTTTTCCAAGCAAGTTTACCACGTTTATTTTTACCAGTCAACTAGCAAAATTATAATAAACTTACTTTTCTACTTATATAATACATCATTTTCTTCAAATGCACAACATAAATCTTTTCTATTCAATTAAATAAAGCATAACTCTCCACTTTTTCCATTATCGACTTTGTTTTTTGACACACTCGCCATACGCCCTTTTTTCTCCTTGAGTTCCAAAACACTCTCAAATATAGCTACTATTTTTCGATTAACCACAAAAATAACACATATAGAATAAAAATGGCATCCCAACAGCCCTATTTGCCGGAACGCCATCTATGAGTTTGAGCTCTATTTAATTTTTTCTTCCTGCAAAAGTGGTAAACCAGTGGTAAACTTCACCTCCTTTGCACCGGAAACGCCCATTTTACAGGCTTTTTTCAATTTCGGAAAATATTGCCGTGGCAAACCATGAGGACTTTAATTTTTCTTTGCATATATTAGTATAACCTCGATTTTCCTTATATTTACTAGGGTTCTAGCCATTTTCTCATAGAACCTTATCTTGGTATATCTTAGCATATTTTACTCTTTCCTGGTAGGTAAAAAGAGTACAAACAGAAGTAAATTTACTCCTTCGTACTCTTCTTACTTTAGACTATTCCTATATACTACTCACTCGTTTTATTTCCTTTTTGGCATACTCCATGTCCGCCAAGGTCATCTCCTTTTTTAACTGCTCCCTTACTTTCATCTGCTCCAGTTCGTCCTTCGCATCTTCCAATTTGAGATGCGTGTATACGTTCATGGTAATCGCTATGTCTGCGTGTCCCATAAGATATTGTAAAGTCTTTACTGATATTCCCGACTTTGCCATGTTGGTACAATAGGTATGCCTGCATATATGGGGTGTAATCTTTGGCAGTTCCACTTTATAGATTTTATTGTATTTCTCAAACTCTGCTTAATCTCAAATACTCTCCGTACCGCTTTTGCCTCTGTTGCATTTACATACAATTTTTTGCCACCACGCAGACACTCATAACCAAATGGAGCGCCACCGCCTGCATAACCACCGCCCTTTGCTTTCTGCAATCGTCCACGTTTTAATTTCAATGCTATCTCCAACCGCTCATACACATCCAACAGTTCAAACATACCATTTACAAAAATCTCATTAGGATTTTGCGTGTAGATAGAATAATTCGGTCTGTCGATTGCTCTGATATCTACATTGTTCTTTTTAAGTTCCCTATGTAACAGAACTTTCACCAAGTCTGACCGCCACAGACGGTTTGTTGACAGCACAATAATATATTGAATTTTATTTTCTTTCAATGAAACAAGCATATCAAGCAGACCGTCACGCTCAATACTCATTTCGTCCTCGTTGGCTTTCGCTCCGCTGATACCCTCGTCCTTGAAAATCTCTACCAAGTTGTAACTTTTGGAACTGCAATATTTTTCAATCTCTGCACGTTGCTCCGCTAGGGAATATCCCTGTTTGACCTGTCCTTCTGTTGATACCCTTATGTAACCATATACATTTACAATGTTGTTTTCCATGTAACCGAACCTCCGTTATAAAATTATTTATTATAACAGCAATTCAAATTCCGGTTATAGAACAGGACACTATTGGAAACTTTTTGCGACCAATTTTTCTTTCTAGTATCCTGAAAATAAGCTGTTTTCTCTTCTTTTCTCATTAATTTCTAAACTTTTTCTGAATAGGCAAATTTTTGAATAATTTACTCCTCAACATTAATTTATACGATGTCAAACAAAACAAAAAAGACATTGTATTGTTTGCAAATATATCTGCTGACAATTCAATGTCCTTCATTCTTTCTTTTGTTATTCCATATTTACTACTGATACAGCATTATTTATCTAATGTGTTATGTTTATTCACTCCATACTACCAAGTTTTAATACATATTCCTATGTCATATCAGCGCAGAGTTCTTTTTATCAGCTTTATATAGCTGAGATGGCGTTATCAAATTCATTCTAATAAAAACCACATGTATCAATTTCCCCTCATATATCTTATCAAAAAATTCTCCATGAGCTTGAATTACTTGATTAGGATTCTTATTATAATCAAATACAATGTAATATCCTTCATCATAATTAGCCTTTTCTAAATAATCATTAAGCTCTGGAAAACCTGAATTATAATATTCTTTTCCTTTCCAAAGCTTTGTTTCAATGATTACTTTTTCAGATGGTACAGTAATATCACTATTTCCAGCCCCCGAACGCGGCTCACAAAACGTTTCCTGCTGAATGTATATTGAAAGTGTACTACGCAATGTATCTTCTGACGTAGAGTTCTTGGGAAAGCCTCGATAATTTCCGTTTTCCACTTTACGTTTAAAGGAGATTATTGAATCATAAAAAGAAATATCCGTATAAAATGAAATTTCGTAGTTTAATTTTTTATGTAAGCCTTTACAAAAAGCAGTTATATCCAAATCATTTGCAATAAAAAAATCTTTTCTCTTTTGGAGTATCTTTCTTAATGCTCCAAGTCCAAGTTCTCCTTGTTCTATAAATTTAACAATTAAAGGAGATACCGTTAAAACGAACTCATTACTTAAAACACTTGCATCACTATTGAAACAATAATCCTGAATTATCCTTATTACAGTCTTATCCATATCTTTACGCATTTTTACATATCCTTGTTAATTTAAATGCCTGTTCAGCAACAGAATGTTTATATATTTTTTTCCCATTAGTCCCAACATCCTTAATCTCTATTAACCCATGTTCAAAAAGTATTTTTATTTTATTAGATACTGTCATTTCCGATGTATTAACAACTGGAGCAATTTCCTTTTGCGCTCTCACACCATCTATTGCTTTGTATACTTCAAAGAGCAAACTGTCTGCACTTAATAAAGATACATATTCATTACGTAATTCTTTATTTGAACGAAGATTTAGCATTTCAATTTTTTCAAGAGCATCTACTTTGTTTTTTATATAGTTAACAGTTGTATAGAGTTCACCACTTTCACTCATAAATATACCTACCTATCAAAATAATCTTTTCGGACATTTCGCCTTAGTGTTAGAAACATTCTCAATCAATCCTGCTTTTTCCAAAGAGACTGCAAACAGCCTAACTGCTTCTGATGATGTATTCACTTCTTCACCGATTTCTTTTAAACTCTTTGTCCCGTCAAATAAATCATACATTTTCTTTCGTTGTTCTGTTGTAAGGTACCGATTTTTTATCTGTTCATTGAAATCTGCAAGTTTGTCTTGAGATAAAATAGTAAGTAATTTACGAATCATAATCAACTCTTCAAGAATTTGTTCATTTATTTTATTATCCATTAATTTTTCTCCTCTTCCTCAACAACGCCAGAAATTCCGTATTCCTCTAAATTGAACGCCGCCTTATATCGTCCTTTTTGTTTTGCAGGAGCTACCAAACCGAGCAATGCCCACTTATTCCATAATCGAGCAATTGTAGAATGGGAACACTTATTTTTTAAAACAGCGGCAACTTCTCTAGTCGACTTTTCTCCATCTGATTTTTGATATATTTCTATAAGCTGCTCTGTATTTAACTCTCTTTGAAGAATTTCAATAATATTTCGTCTATTAACAACCTTATACATAAGTAAAAACTCTTCAAATAGGTTTTCCAATTTGTCATTAGCCATTTTGCGCTTCTCCTAATTCTTTATTTGCATAGTACACTGCAATTTTCGAAAGTGATTTACTCAAAATTCGTGCATTTCCTTTCATCTCATAGTCTACCAAATCCTTATCCACAAGTTGTTGGGCAAAGACTTGCAATGTATTTAGTTTACAATTTATGTCAGTACTAATCTGTTGTAATGTCCTTACTCCATCAAATGACTCATACATTTGATGCCTTAAATCTGATGTAAGGAAATCAGCATTAAATTTTCTGATGGCTTCAGCCTTAGTCTGAACAGTAAGTAATTTTGTTTCATCCAATAAAGCCTTTAAAAGTTTTTCAATGTTATTATTCTCCAAAATATCGCCTCCTCGCATTATAGTATATCTACATCTTTCTTTTTTGTCAACATTATAAATATTACAGCTTGCCTATATAATGTTTATTATTTTTAAAAAGTAATGTTTTTAGCACATGTATTTGAACTGCTTTTCCCAAAATCAAGTGTATACAACCTTATTTATGTTACAAATCGCTTTATATAACCCTTAATTATCATTTTTGTAAAATAAATATTGTTTTAGTTCTTGTATTATTTAATATATTGCAGTCAAAAAATAATAGGATTGCCAGATAATTTCATCACAAAATATCCTTTTTTTATTTAACATCTAAATAATACCGTTTATAAATCAGTGTTCTTTTTACACTTTTTTTCTTACTACTTTTTACTGTTTTTCTAACACATTTGATATATGAATATAAACAAGACCGATTACACCCAAAGATAATCGGTCTATATCTCCTACTTAAGTATAAGCCCTAAATAAGTAAATCGCAGGTAAAAACTTAATTACAAAATGTTTAAAAGCCCAATTTTACTAGCCATTTCCCACTTCTATTACAGACTGCCGTGGCAGACCATGAGCACTTTTATTTTTTCTCGCATAGCTTGGTATAACCTCGATTTTCCTTGTATTTACAATGGTTCTATCCATTTTCCTTAGAACCCTATCTCGATATATCTTAGCATATTATTTCTTATCTTGGTAGGTAAAAACTGTACAAATGGCTGTAAATTTTACCACTCGTACAGCAGCCCTATTTTTTCTCCCAGTGTTATACCGCACTCACTCTTTTCAATTCTCTCTTGGCATTCTCCATATCCACCAATGCCATCTCCTTTTTTAACTGCTCCCTTGCCTTAAACTGTTCCAGTTCGTCCTTGGCATCTTCTAATTTGAGATGTTTGAGAACATCGCCTACATCATGGCAAAGCACGCCGAGCCGCAAGCGGTGCCGGACACGCCGGAGGAATGGCTGGACGGATTCAACACGTTCTCCATCTACCAGGTGCTGCCGGAGATCATAAAGCTGTGGGGTTTAAACGTGCAGTCGCAGGTGGAATCTAAAAAAACAGCGTCCGACTGAGCGGGAAATGACAACCCCGCTCTTTCTGCTGCGCTGCGTACAGCTTGGCATCTCCATCCGCGACCTTGACCTTCTCTCCATCGGCCTGGTGAACGATATGTACGCCGAGAGCGGGAATGACAGCTACAACTATCCGCAGCTGGCAAGCCAGGAGGATTTCGACCGGTGGTAGTGGAAAAAGGGCGGGATTCTGCCATGATTCTCTTTTAAAATGGGAATTTGAAAGATTAGGCAAATGCTATGTAATTGATATTTAATTGTTCTCATCCGCCAAAATGGAAGAGTTTGTGAAAGGAAAAGCGTCCGAGTTTTTACGCCCGAACGCTGGATGTGCGGTAATTCCTTATTTATTACTCAAACGAAAACAATTCTTCTACTGTTGTTTCAAATATTTTGGCAATATCCATAGCAAGCTTCAGTGATGGGTTATATTGCCCTTTTTCAAGCCGAACGATTGTTTCGCGACGCACATCCGTTAGCTCTGCCAGTTCATGCTGGCTCATATTGAATTTAGCCCTGTATTCTCTGATTTTCGTGTGAAGCTCAGCCATCCGTTTTTTCCTTTCCGATAAATGAGCAGTCAAAAATTAAGAATAGAATGCTTCGGATTGCCAAGACGGAAAATATCACAACCACTATGAAGGATGCTGAAAGGGTGTGAAATCTTGCATACATGGCAAATACACAAAGAGCAGCGAATAAAATCCACATTGTAATGGTATTTGCCTTCGAGATGTTTTGTTTTACGAGTTCATCTGCTTTTTCAAATTCGCCAACAAAGCAAAATGTCACGCCTATCGAAAGATACAAGAGCATCTCTCCCGGGTTATCCATGAAAAGAAATACAAGCATGACAAGGGCAGACGCTAATATGATTCCGGTGTGATACCAACGCAGAGACTTGGGGGGTTGGGGTTTCTTTTGTTTCATAAGCATGCTTAATTGTAATCCAAGATTCCATACCAGCTATCTTGGATAAGTGTAAAAGTTA
>OLGB01000125.1_pt1 | contig 109244 bp, 75 predicted proteins | sample 1605691 | NCBI WGS metagenome assembly OLGB01 (sample SAMEA3888925, study PRJEB22519) | human gut metagenome | biome: human gut; feature: human-associated habitat; material: faeces | place: Denmark | collected 2010 | reverse complement strand
GGTCAGGTCACCCTGCGCTATTGCCTTTACCTCCACAGAGATCTCGCTGACATAACCTGCCAGAATACCTATGGCTTCTTTCAGATTCCTGATGGTATCGCCAAGCTCATCCTCAGACTCATAGGTAAGCATTTCTACATTAGACAGTTCGCCCTTACGCAGGCTGGCAACTGCTGCATCTATCTGTTCTACCGGCTCAGTAATGGAATTGGTAATGATCTTTCCGATCAGTGTCGTCACTACAGCAATCGCAAGACCCGCTGCCACGATCACAATAAATATGATTACAGTGCATACATTAGCCATGGTCTTTGCCCGGTCTAATTCTTTCTGGAACTCATCACGTAATGAAGTTAATTTTTCAGCAAAAACTGTATATTCTTCATACACCTCTCCGATCATAAGCTTTGCTGCTTCCTGCTGTTTACCCTCACGGCTTAACTGCAAAATTTCATCCGAAGCAGCCCTGTATTCTTCCCATCCTGCGCTTGCTGCTTTATAATCAGCTTGTCCTTTTTGAGCATCACTGTCTGCATTGATGATCGCATCCAGATTCTCACCTGTATCTTGGATCTGACTCTCCAGCTTCTGAATTTCCTCTTCACAGGCAGTCATAACCGATTCATCTGATTCTACCAGATGCTGGTACTGCTTGATTCTGTATTTCGCAGTCATTGTCTCTAAATCCTGCAGATATTCCAATGACGGAGACCAGACCTCTGTGATCTTCTCTATATTTGAACGGATCACTAATGTCGAGATCAGTGCCACCAACACTAAGAATAATGTCATAACAAGCACTGTCATTCGATATACTTTTAATTTTTCTGCAACCTTTAAGTTAGCTATACGCTTTTTGATCTTTTCCATGATAATTTTCCCTTCCTTTGTAAATTCATTTTTGTTTATCCATAAATAGCTTTAATATAGCATACTTTATTAGAAAAATCTATTACAAAAGTATTAAATCATTTTCTACTAAATATTAGTGGTTCTATTGCTAGAACCTGGTGAAAATTAATCTAATTTCTGTCTCCTGGATGAACACTTTTCACCATGCTGATTTTTATTCTATTTTTAGTTTATTGACGTGAACCTAAATTACGCTTCTTGCATAGTTGATTGGGATTTGAGCTTCATTACTATTTAATCTGTCTTTTTCTCTGCATAAGCTTTGTAACAGTTCCTCAATCTCCGTTTTGCCTGTATGATAAATCACAGCCATAAACTCATCGCCGCCATATCTTCCCACAAAATCCTTGTCCGGGATCTGTCTCGATTTCTGTTTTTAATTTCTCCCAATAATCACTCTGAACCTGCATAATTGATCACACGTGCAGTCCCTTGTAACCTGGTAATCTGTACCATTATCATAATAACTCAAACTTCGCACATTAAAATGTGCCTATAATAACTGGCATAAAAATAGTATGAAACCAATAGTTTTGATATAATTAGTTGCCAAAAAACAATTACAAACCGGAGGCTCATGCTATGAATAAAAGTATAACACAAGCGACTCAAAATGATAAGCATATTTCTAAATCTATCAAACGATTTTTTACAAGGTTTCATATTTCCTCAGCCTTGAAAACTGCCAATGCCTATAAAATGAAAGGCACTCCGGTAACGGAGATTTTTCAATACATGTTTCTGCTGATTTTCTCCAACAGAAGTATGTATATGAGTCTGCTTACAGGAAAAGATGCGTTTTACTACAATCCTTGCATCCAGAATCATAAACAACGCTATTCTTCCACTGGATTCGGAAGACCGTGCCAATGTTCTTATTATAGACGATTTCATGTTTGAACGTAACCGTTCTAAAAAGGTAGAGCTTCTTGCAAAGGTCTATGACCACGCAAAACATAAATATCGCTTCGGATTTAGAATGCTTACTCTTGGATGGTCAGATGGGAGTACATTTTTGCCGGTAAACAGCATTCTTCTTTCTACAGAAAACAAAAAGAATCGTATCAATGAAGCGGCTGAGGTAGACAAAGGAGACTATGAAGAAAAGTCTGTAAATAATAATCTTCTATGATAATGATTGAGCTGGAAGCGCTAAATTGGAGCTTCCAGCTCTTGCTTTATATATACGACATGATTTCGGGCATGTCAAGAGCAGACGTCAAAAACGTCCTTCTCATCATGCGTACAGATTCTGTTATTCTGGGAGTCGTCCCTCATATATAATGCTGAGTTCGCCGTAGACCTGTCCCCAGTTCCGAATGCTCATAGTCCATTTTTTAGTGGCCTCGAAAGTTGCCAGGTACAAGGCTTTCAGGAGCGCTGTATCACTAGGAAATACGCTTCGCTGGCGGTTGAGCTTACGGTAGGTAGAATTCAGACTTTCGATTGCATTGGTCGTGTAAATAACCTTTCTGACATCCGGTGAGAACTTGAAAATCGGCGTTATTGCATCCCAGTTATCATACCACCGTTTCATGGAATTCGGGTATTTTGCGGTCCATTTTTCAGTAACTCGATCCAGAGCCAGTCTAGCCTTTTCTTCATCGGAAGCATGGTAAATCGTTTTTAGGTCGGAAGCGAACGCTTTTCTGTCCTTATCCGGAACATATTTTAGCGTGTTTCTTACCTGATGTACAATACATCTCTGATACTCCGTTTTGGGAAATGCAGCGGCAATTGCCTCTTTAATACCACTAAGACCACCAGCACAGATAATCAGGATATCTTTTACACCACGATTCTTCAGCTCATTTAGAACAGATAGCCAGTACTTTGAACTTTCATTATCACCGACAGTGATTGAAAGAACCTCTTTTTTCCTTCTGTGTTGATGCCAAGAATGACGTAGGCAGCCAGCTTTCTGATCACTCCATTATCGCGGAATAATGGATGGCATCTATATAGAGGATTGGATATACCTCATCCAGCGGTCGATTCTGCCAGTCTTCGATCTGAGGCAGAATTTTATCTGTAACGTCTGAAATAAAGCCTTCTGATGTCTCAAAACCATAGATATCTTCGATGGTTTCGGATATTTGCCGGGTCGTCATCCCTTTTGCATACATGGAAATAATCTTCTGATCGATATCAGAAATATCCTTCTGACGTTTCTTTACAATCTGTGGCTCAAATGTCGATTTACGGTCCTGTGGAACATCGATATCCATGCTGCCATAGCTGCTGTTTACACGCTTTGATTTATACCCATTGCGGTAATCATCGCTATCAGATCGTTCGGATTTTTGGTACCCAAGATGATCATCCATTTCTGCTTCCATCATCTCTTTGATGGTGCCGCCAAGCAGATCCTTAAGCGCATCCTGGATATCTTCAGCGGTTTCAATATCATACTCCTGAAGGAGTTGCTGAATGATGTTTCGCTTTCCTTCTGTCATTACTACTTTGTGTACAGGTTTCTTTTCTCTTCTTGCCATAATAAAAGGCCCCCTATGATTTATATTTTATCATAGAAGACCTTGCTGTTATTAGCTATTTACAGAAGAAGTTTCACACACTCAAGTATTCGAAACGAGGCCTATTATAAGAAGGAAAACTTATATAGTTACCGTTTCTTTCCGGAATCCGGCTTCATTGCTTTCGCCACCCCATATTATATTCCGAAGGTTACCTGCTTTGTCACCAATATTGCTAAAATCACGCAAAATTCGTCAGACACCGAAGTTCAATGTCTGATCCATGAATTGAATAAAACCTATGATTTCTTTATCAATTATTTATCTGAAAAGGAGGGAAAACAAGATGAACCCCATTTTTAATTACGATAACAGCGATTATATCTGGCCCACTCCCGACAACATGGGCATCGACTCGAACGGTGACCTTCATATGCGTATGAGCGATAATATGTCCTTAGATATGAACACCGGCGAAATGCATTTTAATTTCGGATGGGCAGATGATGATGATTTTCTCTAAATAAGCATCTTGCCCTGATGACCGGAAAGTATGCACTGAACCACTGTGCAGTGTGCTCTATCTGGTCGGTATATCCCCTTCATTCGTCATAACACGCGAAATAGTTTCATTATTTACAATTTTGCAACTACTCTTATTTTGCTTTTTCTACTACATCACCTAAATAATGAGCATCTGCAATATGTAAAACTATTCTATTATACTGTTTTCTTTTTTATATGAAAAGCGTAGAAATCTGTTGATTCCATTTATGAATGCAACTCCATATGAATATGCCGCACATAAGTCCTCAACAGTTTTACAATTATTTCCTATATAAATTGGAGATAATCTGCAAATATTTATAATTTTTTCATATAATGATGGTAATATTTCCAATATTATAAGTTGAGTATACATATGCCAGTTTCTTTGAGCATATATCTGAATTCCTTCGACATCTACAATACCATTCAGCAGTTCCTTAATTTTGTCTATAATTTCCTGACACTCTATCATATGCTCTGTTTTGATTGAGGCTGCATCCGTATAGAATCTAATTTGTTCTTCAATAATACTTATGTTGTTAGCTATAACATCCCTAAATTTTAGCAGCATATCTTCTAATTCTTTCCGAGTCTTTGCAACACTACAAACTCTATCAGCTTCCTCTTCCGCCCATATTGCCTCAATAGAATATTTTCTCTTCTTACGTTTAAGTATTTCTATATAAAGTAATGTTAAAACAATTATAGTAACCAATATTTTATTTACATTATCTTGAACATATTTAGCGATATGCAACACTGCTTCGGCATTCTCTGACGTAAAAATATATCTAAGCGAACCATATATATTCCTACTCAATGCCGACCATTTTATATATCCTTTGGAAAAGAGGAATGAAACTATAAAAATCAAATCACATAAAACATTTCCTATTACACCACGAATATAGAGACCAGCAAGTGAAATATTAATAATTGTTTTTTCTAGTGGGGAACATTTTTTATCTTTTTCATTCTCCATTTTCCAATAATCATAATCAGATGGAGCAAATGAAAATGATGGAATATCTCTAATTATACGGGTAATAAAATATGCTATCTTTTCCTTAAATTAAACATAATTATATAATGGATATCATGAATGTTCTAATACACTATAATAAAGCTGAAAATTCATTATCTTCTTCAAGCCTACGGACAGTATTGCAAATGCAACAGTTTCAACTAATAGTAACAGAATTGTATTCATATGTTCGTTTTAAATTCTCTCTAGAACCAATTCCTCCTATTTCTAGTCGTAAAATTTATTGATTATTTTAGTACCCCTACAAATCTCTTGCTTTATTCATTCGTCTATATAACTAATAGAATTAAGATATTTTAACTTCTGAATCCAAAACCGATATGCCAAATTCATATACTCAATAACTCTCTCTAATCTTAAGTCTTACATCCTCTCCATCTTCCAGTCCTACACTATTCCGGATCATCGGTCATCTTCCTTAATAGAAAATGCAGTTTTATAAATGTTGCTCCTTTTGTTTCACTCTGACAGATCAAATTATATTTCATTCTCACAAAATAATTCGTGTTTTATAACCGCTAATGTTCTATGTTCAACATCATCGTTAGAAAAACTTTCAATAATGTTTTTCATTGTTTCTGCACTCCAGTATATTTTTAGTTTCTCCTTCGCTCTAGTTATAGCCGTATAAAAAACCGAATGCGTAATTTTCTCTGCATTACTTGAAGGTATTACAACTTTTACAGATTTATACTCCAACCCCTGAGCTTTATGAATGGAAATCGCATACCCTAATTGAAATGGAATAACGGTCTTAACTTTGTCATCCTCTGACAATTCATCATCCCATGAAAGTATTTCCATTTTTATAATCGTTCCATCATCTGTATTTTTTATAAATTCAAATGAGGCATTTTCACATTGTGCTTCTAACAAGTGCGTTTTGACTTCAATTGTAAATACAATCTTCTTTTCACCGTACTCAATATTCACAATTGCACCTTTTAAATTGTTATATAGTAAAGTAGATCTCTTAGTACTTGTAAAAATAATTCTATCTCCTATTTTATATTTCCACTCCTCCCAAGAGTATGCTGCACTTTGTGTATTTGCATTTTGGAAATATTGATTCATATTATTCAATCCAAATTTTCCATCATAATTTAAACAAAGAACAACCTCTTCATCTTCCAAACAAAATATTTTTTCTCCCAAATCATCCGAGAATGGTCCATCCATGGCTAACTTCTCCGTAATAATCGGCGATTTTTCACGAACTGCTTTCCATAAACTTTTTAATTCCTCTTTTTCAGTTCTCCATGTATGATTTAATTCAATATTAGCTCCTTTAACTTTTATAATTTCCTTAGCATAATAGAACCAGTTGCCAAAATCAATTGATTCTATTTGGTAGATATCACCTGACAACACAAGCATTGTTCCCTTATTGATTCTATCAAGTAATGCCTTCATAGTTCTATTATCGATAGTGCTACATTCATCCACAAAAACAATATCATAATCTACCATCGAATTACTTCGTGTAATACTATCAATGATTGAAAATTTACATTTGTCATCTATATATTCCAAATGTCTTTGCATATTCTGCAGCGCTGTATGCGTCTTTGTAAGATACAATTTTGTAGAGCATCTCATTATATTAGAAATATGCTTAACCAATGTTGTTTTTCCTGTTCCTGCGGCTCCATAAATTAGCATCAAGTTAGAATTAACAAAAAGATTTCTTAGGGCAGCTTCTTTTGTAGAATCATCCCATTTAAATCCGCAATTATTAAGATAATCCTCATTATTTTTTTTCTGTTCCCGATGAATGTCTTGAGATACTTCTAATAACCTTTTTAATATATTAATCGTTGTATTATAGTAAGAATCAATACATAACAAATCATTTTTTTCAACAATACAATATCCCTGATTTTTTTCCCATATATCTAGGCTTTTATTAAAATTTATAATTGACTCTTCACTCAAAATTTTTCCTTTTTCGAACAGTAATTCTCCCGTTTCTCTAATCAAATTTTCAATTATTATATATGGTTGGACTAATGCCACTGTATCTGGATTATCAATAATTTCAATAATACCCTCTCTATCATTTTGGCTTGTTTTTGAGCCTGAAAGGTTAGATATAAGCGGATTTTTTTCAAATGGATAGCACTTTCTTCCTATAAATAATTCTTTAAAACGCCACTGTTTATTATACTGATTTGGCAATATTTCTTCCAACACTTCTTCTCGCATATACAATAATGCATAACAAACTGTATTCCTTCCAAGTTTGTGCGAAGTTTTAGAATAATTATCTCTTACCACTTGTAATACATCGCCAAAATCATGTGTGTTAGCGGAACCATAAATTCTATTATATAACTCTGCGAATCTTTGCTTACTCAAATTTACAATATCTAATAAATTCATCCCCGTTTCGGTAAGTGCTTTCATTAGTCCAATATATTCACCATAATTACGATTAATTTTTTTCCCCATATGAAGCATCTTAGCAAATTTATTTAAACATGAAGGATCTATTGCAACTTTCCAATCATTCAGCACTTTTATTCTGTTTTTTATTCCCCACAACTCTATCTCTGTTTCAGAATATGCAATTTGAATAGAATAATTTGTTAATATAGTCTTTTTACTATACACTGTAACCCTATTAAATTTTGTTGTATACAATCCTGCCAATTGAAGTGTAATTTCATAATATCTTTCTCCATTGACAAAAAAGGGGGTTATTCTCTGGATATAATATCTTGAAACTCTTACATTCCTTGGTGTCAAATCTATATCTTCAATTTGTTTAGCAACCATAACATAATATTCTGAATCTACTTTATCCAGATTCAATGGAAAACTTTCAAGATTATCCAATACATCAATATTATAATCTCTCTTAAAAAAATTTCGTATTTCCCATAGATAATTGTAATATTTAAGCATTAGCCTTTCTGCCTGCCCGTCTTTAGGGATACGATGATTTATATACTTTAATCCTTTTAAGAAATTACATAAATATCTGGTTTCTGGACTAAATTGAGCTACTTCCCAGGCTAATCTTTCACTAACACAAGCATATTCCATTTTATAAGCATTTAGAATAATGACTGCATAACACAAATCATATAGTTGCGTTAATATCCTTTTCGAAATTTTGTCTCGACACTCCGAATTAGCACGCAAAACTTCTATATCTTCAGCTATCTCTTTACAACGTTCATCCACGATTGCAAAAGCATCTTCTTTTTCCAAACTTTCACAATTCAATTTTCTTAAATATAAATGTGTGTCACTGATAATATCTAGTTTTTCACAAAACTCATCAATACTTTCATCCGTATTTTTGATTTCATCATTTTTTTCGAACTTAATCGTGCAACTTTCCTTACTAAAATCTATGTTGCTGATAAACGTTGAAGATAAATACTTCCAGAATACTCTCTCTGCGCCCCTTCTACCCGGATTTATAACCAGAAATAGAATACCTGGGTCGGCAGTAACCTCACTGGCAATATACGCAGGATAAGCAAGGCTTTTTAAGCTATAGGAAATAACACCATCCTTTTCTACAGGATGGTGGGTCCCCTTAATTTGTACTGAAAAGCTTTGCTTAGGATATCTTTCTATATCTGGATTTGAAACAAATTCAAATGTCCCATCATGATTTGGCCACTTATCTACGCTTGAAAAAGAAGTATTAATTCTCCCCTCCGACCTTAAAAAATAATTTAATGTATTTACTGCATCCTGGTCTTCTGCCGAACGTGCAGTATGTGTTGAAAGATGTTTTTTTATTAACTCCCGTTGTGTCAAATCCAAAAGATTCACCTCTTACTCATTATTATATTTTAGTACTGTTGTTCGAAAATACATTTATAAAGTTTTTCCCTATTTTCAAAGCACAGTATAAAGAAGCTTAGAATAACCTTCGAACTTATAAATGTCTTTACCAAACAATCTGTGCACCAATATAATATAAAATTTCTTAATTGACTAATTATATTTATATCTTTTACACCAATATTGATTAGAGATTCCTATTACTCTTAATTTTAATAATAATATAAATCCAATACCAATAGCTCCTTTTATTTAAAACATTTTCTTTAACCCTTTTTCAAAATCAGAAAAATCGTAATTTTCCATTATTATTTTTGCTATTCCAGAAACAAATATCTCTTCTGAAATTTTTCTTTTCTCTAAAATATCTATCAACTTCTTAAATAACGTTTTTCCATTTCTGTCATTCTTAGTATTACCAATGTAATAGCCTGAAAGAATATCGTCAATACTTTCTACCGAGAAAAACATATCATTAATTTGCTTTTTTATGTTTCTATCTGGTTTCAAAATAAGTATTTGATATAAATACTTCTCTACACTTTGTATTGGCAAAAATAATTTTGGGTAGCTCTTATACTGTTTTGTAATTAGCTTCTCCGCATCACCATCCAAAATGCTGAATATCTTTGTTCCAATTCCTAAAGTATTGTGCGAATATATTTCATTATGTAAAGCAAGCACATTCTCCCATCCCCCCACTGGTAACACATTTATTAATCTACTCTGATTCAATTTTAGTTTCTTTATATATTCTTCAACAATATTTTTTGCCAAATAGTCCTCAACTAGAACTACATAATCATAACCATCATGAATATAGACATCTCTAATCGCATAACTTGGGTAGCAAGGATTAGTTACATCAACACTTTCCCTTTTTATATTATATTCAAGCATATAAATGTTTCTTGGATTTATTTTGCGTATTACCTCTGGCGAGTGTGATGATAAATACACCACTAAGTTTTCATGTTCTTTTTGTATCTCCTCTATTAATTCAATAAGTCGTGTTACTGCAACTGGATGTAATGCTAATTCTATTTCATCTATAAGCATCAATATTGGTTTATTCGCCGGTAGACTTCTCCTTATTAGCGCATTATATATAAAATGTAGTAATGAAATGAGAAGGCACTCTCCTGAGCTCATACGATACTGGCTTATCAATCCATTTCTAGTTTTTTGAAAATAGGGTGTGTTTTTCAATCGTAATTTCTTTGAAATCTCTTTATTCCGAATTCTTTTTAAATCAGAATAGTGACTTGTATCCCCATGAAGAATAAAACTAAGCTTTTGCCTTACATATTCATCCGCGTCAACAATATCTTCATTTTTTATTTTTCCACCTTTATACAAGTTATCTACACTCAATGAATCATCAAATCTAGTTCCATAAAACAAACTGCCTTCATATAAACCATCAAAATGAATTCTTTCCTCTGGACTAACATCACTGAACCATCTATTGTTTTTAGGATTATATTTCCAAATGGTTGTCTTATTTTCCAAATCAAATTCAACCGATGCATCATCATAAAAATCTTCTTCCTTAAATTCTTGAATGCTTGAAGAAAAAACCGATTGTGCCAAAGATCTCATAATAGTACTTTTTCCGCACCCATTTGCACCGACAAGGCAATATATCCCCTTGGAAATTGGAACTGCTAATTCAAATTCCTTAATATTCTTTATATTTTTTATTTTTAAGATTAAATTACTCATGTCTTTGTATCCCCCAAATTCATCTTTATTCTTTACGCTACCGCATTGGCATTTATCGCCTCTATAACTTTTCTTATACCCATCCACACGTTCAGGTCCGTAAATAATTCCACAACACTTCCCTGGTCGGTAAACGGTGACTCCTGAAGTACAGAAAAGTCTTTCAACATTCCATTATGGACAATGTACTCCACTATCTGATTGACAAAGTAGATTTGTCTGCTGTCAAGATTGGCATCGTTCAGGTATTCAGAAAAAGCTTCCTTAGCTGCGTTCATATCGAGGCCCACTATTTCACGAACAAATTCTCCCAGTGGCTTCGCTCCAATTTCCTGTTCATAGTCCTGCTTGGTTCCTACTTCCTGCCACAAAATTTGCTCCAGGTTCTTGACATCCGTGGATGTTAATGGCTGATTTGTTTTCAGTTTTGCAATAGCAATATTGTCCTGATGCTGCCTGATATAATATTCTGCCTTTGCCTTATAGTTTTTTAGATCTTCGTTATCAAGCTCTGACTCGTTCCATTCCGTTGACAACAATTCATCTGTGAAATTTGTATCGTATTTAATCACCGTTTTGGGAATGTACTTCATTAAATCCCGCAGTTTTTCACGAATTTCCTCAAATTCATTAATCCCCGCATTATCTACATAATCTGTTTTCAGAATCTTGTTTATCAAATCAGACTGAGCCTGTATTTCCGGAATATTGGCGACACTCGCAATACCCGAAACCTTTTTATATAAATCACTACGTGCCCGTCCATGTTTCTTTCCTATCAAATAAGCAAGTTCTATCCCATACACAAGGGCATCAAAACGAACTGCACTGGGTTCATCTCCATCCGGCAAAATAAGCGGTGCAACCTCTTCCCGCACGATCAGGGTATCCTCATAAGTAAGAGCCTGATAGTTGGCTTGCACTGAGTATAGGTCAACATATTTCAGGTGTTGTCTTACTGTAAAATTATCTCGGGGTAATTCTTTTACTTGTTCACTCATTTGTTGAACCAATGCTTTTCGATAAGCAATCAATCTGTCTACCTGATATTCTATATCCTGCAGTTTATAGGAAATTTCAAATTTCAGATTAAAAATTGCACCCTGAACAGCTATCATATTGGCAGTCGCTCTTCCATTGTTCATACGGAAAAACTCAAAATTACCACAGAAATCAAAGATATAGAACTTCTTCTTATCTTCTCCATCCAGTAATCCCGGACAAAGTCTCGTTCCTCGTCCAATCATCTGCCAGAATTTTGCCTTACTCATAACCTTTTTGAAAAAGACAAGATTCACCACTTCCGGTACATCAATTCCCGTATCAAGCATATCAACCGAAATAGCAATCTGCGGCATTTTCTTGGCATCTGAAAACTCATCTATGGCACTCTGTGCATACGTCATGTAGTTATCAATTACCTTGGCATAGTCCGGAAGATGTGGATATTCCTTATGAAATACATCTAATATCTTTTCTGCATGGTCGTGGTTCTTTGCAAAAATAATCGTTTTCCCGAGTTTTTGTCCGTAATCAATTTTAATACCATCTGTCATCAAAATGCTAAGAACCTGCTTGATGGTATCTTCATTAAAAATCCAAGTATTTAATGCCGAAGAACCTATCGCCTCCGGTAGCTCCCCATTTTCATCTTCAAAGGTATCTTCATAAACTTCCTTATCCTCTTCCGATAGTTCATCGTATACAATCCCCTGTTCTATGAATTTCAGCTTGGATTCCACAGAAACGTAATCAACAAGATATCCATCCTTTACCGCCTGGGCCAAATCATAGCCATAAGTAGGTACCCCATTTTCCAATTCAAAAATCTCATATGTATTTTTATCGATCTCATCTTTCGGAGTTGCCGTAAGACCTACCAACGGTGCATCAAAATAGGTAAAAATATCCTTATATTTATTGTAAATAGATCTGTGCGCTTCGTCACATATTACAAGGTCAAAATGCCCACAAGTAAACAGCTTACCTTCCGAATCATTCACTGTGTCAATACAGTGAATCATTGTCTGATAAGTGGAGAACACACAGTGTGCAGTATAATTATCCTTTTCCTCCACAAGATTTGTACATGACAGACTGGGAAGTAAATTGACAAAGCTCCTTTTCGCCTGTGTTACAAGCGAATTACGGTCTGCAAGAAACAGAATATTCTTTGCCCATCCGTTTTCCAACAGTATCTTGCATAGGGCAATTACCGTTCTCGTCTTTCCCGAACCGGTCGCCATGACCAATAATGCTTTTCTTCGATTCTTCTCATCAAAGCTATTGCATACTGCCTTAATGGCTGCCTCCTGATAATAACGACCTGCAATCGTTTTATCTACCGAAACATGCTTAAGGCTCGTCCGCATGGTCAATAAATTAAACCATTTTTCCAAATCTCTTTTGGAGTATATAGCAGAACACTTTCTTTCAGGATATTGGCCATCTATAATGTGTGTATCAAATCCATTCGTAAGAAAAATGACCGGTCTTCTCTTATATTTCTGCTCCAATAAATCAGCATATAATTTGGCCTGCTGTCTGCCCTTAGAAACATCCACACAAGTCCGCTTAGCCTCAATAACCGCCAATGGACGATGCATATCATCATAAAGAACATAATCTGCATAGCCAATCTCCGATTTATTAGGCATTCCCGGGAGTTCCACTTCATTCATCCAATTTATACCTTCCGCCCAACCTGCATCTCTGAGCATGGCATCAATATAAAGTTTACGGGTTTTATATTCAGATAAATCCAGTGGCTTAGGTACATATGTCGGCTGTTGTTCTTGTCTCCGTGCGGAGAATGCTTCCTTTAAGGAAGCATTCTCCGCAATCAGTTTCTGCAAATCTAACTCCTGTTTTGCGGATTTCTCCTGTTCCTTAGCTAATTCTGCCTTCGTTGTATTTGCTTCTTCTCTTGAAGCCTTTGCCTTTTCAATTCTGGATAAAATAATTCCCTTATCAAAGGACCGCTCTTCATATTGGTCTGAATAGCAATATGCTATATAGTCAAGATAAATAAAGAGATTTTCCAGACAAAGCATAGCTTCATCTCTTCCCAGCTTTTTATTGCTATGCGCTACGTTATTACCACATTTGCGAATATAGTCCATTCTCTTCCAAATATCCGGTCCCACAATTTGCCTATATTCTTCTGCATTCATCAGACTTTGTAAATTGTCCTGATACGGCATTTCCAGTTCCTTGTCAACGGAATACATCCATTTTACGGCAAACTCCATTGCCCGACGGCTGTTGATAATACTCGCTTCCGGGTCCATAAGAATAATCTTTTCAGCAGATATGGCTACATCTGCAAAATTTGAAAATTTCGATTCATTTTTTAAGTAATCAAAATTAGTAACCATATTTTATCCCCCTGGTGTATTTTTCAGGCAAACATCAAAAGTAGTTCTTTATCTTTTTTATTTGTTACATGTTTATATAATATCACTATAATGTATAATTTGAAACTTTTTCTGTAATACAAATTTTGATTTGTCGACTTGTTCCACAAAAGCAACAAACTCTTTTTGCAATTTCATAGGCGGAAGAAATACCTTTGTTTTCTTTATCTCTCCTATGTGCAGATTAGGCACTCCAATACCTTTTATACTAGAATCAAACTGCCTCTTTGTTTCGGGATTATTAATTACACACCTAAAGAAAACAGAATCAATTATTTCTTTAGGTCTTAATAGCGCAAGACTTACATAAATATCAAACACTTCATCTGTATCATTAACTGCAGCCACACCATAATTAACGCCATTCTTGGACATCAAAATATCATTTCTTTGAGGTTTGATAATGGTATACAATTTTTCATGTAATTCTGCGGGAATATACTTGATATCAGTCCAATCAATTTTCTGTGACATAACATCCTTTGAAGATAAAAACTTAAATCCTTCTTCTCTATCTTTCGTATACTGAGGAGTCTGATGCGTTCCATCCTTAATCAACGAACAAACATCCTCAATAGTAACTACATCAAATCCATTTTCATTATCATGAAGTGTCCCAAACATCTCGACAAATCGGGCTTTGATGAGGCTGTCCAATAGTTCTATTTCCCGTTTTCTGAGGTCAATTACATTCTCTATTTTTTTTAGTCTATCTACTATTTCACATTGTTTATCATGGCAACATATTGAAATAAATATTTTATCCATCCCCTGTCTTGTTATCTGTGGTTGTGCTGAACCACTAATAACATTGTTAAAATCATAATGTTTAAGACAGTAATATAAATAATTTATATTAACATCATTTCTTATATCATCTAAGCACATTGCATTTCCAGTTACATACGCATTGGGAACGGTAATATTTATTGAACCACAAGTTGCACCTCTACATGTTACCGCAATAACAGGGGTCTCATGGTTATATTCGCTATAATAACCAATTATTCCATTTGCACCATAAACAGGATATCCTTCTTCCAACAAATCACCTGTTGGGATCGTTTTCCATTGTTTAGGATTACATATATCTAATAATTTTACTTTCTCCATATCATCATCCCTACAAACCCGAATTGACTTTATTCAAATCTGTAAGGAGTTATGCTATATACTTTCTATGTGCATTTTTCACATTACTTTGATTCACCATTGCATATTGCATTGTCGTGTCTATCTGGGAATGACCCAATATTTTCTGAACCTGCTCAATTGGCATTCCCTTATCAATTGCTCTTGTAGCCATTGTCCTCCTAAACTTATGAGGATGAATTTTTTCAGCATTTATGCTTCTTCCCAGTCTTCTAATTCGAATCTCAACACCACTAATTTTCAATCGTTGATGTGGTGCATCCAAAGTTACGAATAATGCCGGATTATCATCTTTTCTCTCTTTCAGATAATCCTGCAAATGAAGTTTTGCTTTCGCATCAAAATAGACTTTTCGTTCCTTGTCCCCTTTGCCAAACACCACACATTCTCTTTCTTCAAATGATATATCATCAACGTTAAGGCGAACCAATTCACCTACTCTTATACCGGTAGAATAAAGTAAATCTACCATAGCAAGATCTCTCTTACATAAACATGCATCACGAAGTCTTTCTATTAACTCATCCGATATTGTTTCCTTTACCGGCTGTACTGTTTTTATCTTATGAATCCTTTTCATAGGGCTTTTAAGGATATAATCTTCTTCCTCCAACCATGAAAAGAAACTGGAAATATTCCGCCGGATATTATCTACCGTGGTTTTACTGCATCCGCTCTTTTCTTGATATTTTGCAAGATAACTTCGTATCTCATCCGTAGTAATTTTTCTAATTGGCGTATCAATACATTTTAAGAGATGTTCCACAGTCACTTTATAGTATGCTACCGTTCTATCAGAGCATCCTTCAATCTTCTTTGCAGCAATAAACATTTCCAGATAATCATAATTCGTAGCTTCAGAAATGCTATCTTCCTGCTCTTTCATATTTTTTAGCAGGACCTCCTGCAATTTTTTCATTTGCGAGATGCTTAAGTATTCTGCCATCTCATTTAAAATCTTTACTAGCTTTTCTTCCATACTGGTACCTCCTATAAGTACCAGCATCCTTCAACCATTTATCGACTATATCATCTTCTGTTCTTTATAACATTCAAAAATGTAGCTTGGATTTTCATAATAAACGCTGCTGTTGTAATCATCGATTTTAGAACTAATAAAAGAATTATATACTTCTATAAGTGCATCAACAACTTCGATTTTTTCCTCTTTTACAACCATTTTAATCAGACGCTTATATACTTTACCGATGTCCCAGTGTGAAGGCACTGCATAGCCACAAGCTGCTATATTATCAAATTTGCCGGGAACAATATTGGCATCATTAATAAAATCCTCACTTACTGTATCAATGTTATCGCAATGATATACATCCGCAAGTTCGTAAATCTTACTAATTCTGTCTTTTCCAAGCTTATTCACTACTTCTGATCGAATATTTTTCGTCTTACGCGCAATATATTCGATTAAAGAGCAAGTAAAAAAAAGATTGTTGTCTTCTTGTGATTCTCTCCCTTGACCAACCATTAGCGTACCTCCTCAAAGCCTCTATACGTCAAACACTTTAATGCACCTTCTGTACAGAATACAATTTGATGTGTTGGATATTTGAACTTTGCTAAAACCCAGAACTGCTCTCTTGTTATGGTTCCATCAATATAATCGGATACATAAGTATATATCTGATCATCTGCCATAGCACCAATAACAATATCGTAGTCATGAGGTTGTCCGCTTCTGCATGCAACAATAAAATCCAGCCATTCTTCTGTCATTTCTTTAAATTCTAATACCTTCAAGCCTGATAGAATCTTTACGTCATATATTGATACAATTTTTGTGTTGTAGCGTCTCGCCCACCTCTGTGCCTGTTCCTTTATAATAGTGCAATAAAAACCCGTTCCGAAATCCTTTGTATTCTTATTTACCCGTATCTCTGGCTTTTCAACTGCCTGATATCCACCGTGATATACTGTCATCAATGCCATATTCTGCCTCCTTTCAGGTGCATTTTTAAATTCTATCCAAAATATTGTTGCATTAATGAATCAAACAATAACTGTGTTTCCGTTAATGCCTTTTGCACTGCAAATTTTGATTTGTCGACTTGGTGGGCGAAGTCGGCGAATTGGTTTTGTAACTCTGCTGGTGGAATCATTATTTCAAAACTTCTAATATCTTTTGCCGATATATGCGGCACTAATGAGCCTGTAACATTACTGTGTTTGTCGAATCCACCATTTATGAAACAATAATATAAATATTCTTGATTCATATCGATTGCTCGAATTCTCGCAGTTCGCTGAATCAATAACGCTGGCAAATGTTCTGCATCAACTTTAGCCACCTTAAATCCCTCTGAAATCCAAGGACGATCAAGCGCCATTACTATGTCATTTTCATTAAGCAAATAGTCTTCAAAACCTTCTGCCGAGCTCCAATGAACACATTCATTCCATTTAATTTTTTGTGGCGTAATTATAAGACCACCACAAATATTGATTCCCTCTTCCACATACTGCTCACTCTTAAATGGATATCCAGAAAGTAAATCAATATGTTTTTCAGTTTTTTCCTTCAGATACCCATTAGGATTCAAAATAGGATCACCAAACATCTCGACAAATCGGGCTTTGATAAGGTTGTCTAAATCTCCCATCTCATTCTTGTGCATATACAAAATATTCTTTGCCTTTTTCAAGATCTTAACTATTGCTTTCTGTTCATTAATGGGGGGTAATTCTATCAAAGCATCTGTAAGATTTTCGAGCTTAATGTACTTTATTACTCCTCCAATAGCCTGCTTTCTTAACTCCTCAACATATCTTTCCATAAAATAATACAAATATGGGATGTATAGCTTACCACTGCCATTGCTTTGAATAATGTATGTACGCTGATAAGCATCAAATTTACCATTGTAATACTTAACATTCAAGTCGCCATTACCCGCCACCAATACACACTCACAGTCATATGAATATGTTGATATCTTCAGTGCGTCCTTTGAACAAGTAAAAAATGGATACTTACCATCTTCTGAAGAAGCATTGGCATCAAGCTTCCCCGTCTTTATCTTTGTCAAATCACCTATTTTTACTTTCATCACTCATCCCTACAAACCCGAATTTGGCTTACCTTTCTTAAAATCAAAAAATAAATAGTTGACTGCTAATCAACTTCTTATTTCCGTCTGGCATATAGTCTCTTATTTCAGTAATTTTTCCAATTCATCCATTTCCTTGCTGATTTCTTCCTCAATGGCACGGATATTAGCCATAATTTCCGAAGTTGGAGGATATTCGACAGCAACATATTCTACCTCTTTGTACTTATTGATACTGAGGTCATAATCATTATCCACAATATCCTTCTTGGGAACCATGAATGATTTGTCTGTGCGCTTTCTTTCAACTTCTTTATCCAGATTCTTAAATCGTTCAATAATGTCAGGTATATCATTCTCGGCAATGGGTGTCCGTTTATCATCCAAACTAAATCCATCTGCCGTCATATCATAAAACCATACATGGTCTGTTCCGCCATGCTCTGTTTTTGTAAAAATCAGAATTGCCGTAGACACTCCCGCATAGGGTTTGAACACACCGGACGGCATGGAAATAACAGCCTCTAATCTCTGATTTTCCACAATTTCTTTCCTAATAGCCTTGTGCGCTGTAGAAGAACCGAACAAAACGCCATCCGGAACTATACATGCACAATGCCCGCCAATTTTTAAAATTCGTAAAAACAGAGTTAAAAACAGAAGTTCTGTTTTCTTCGTATTGCACACTTTAAGCAGATCTCCGGACACAGATTCTGCATCAAGGCTTCCCTTAAAAGGAGGATTCGCCAATACAAGCGTATATTTATCTTTATCCGCGTTTTGGTCTGACAAGCTGTCCCTATATTCAATATCCGGATTGTCAATTCCATGTGTCATCATATTCATGGCGCCGATACGAAGCATTGTCCTGTCCATATCGTAACCATAAAACATATGATTCATAAAATGGTCTTTTTTCTGCTTATCGTAGAAAATTTCCGCCTTTTTCTTTTCCTTCAGGTATTCCCCGGCAGTAACTAAAAATCCTGATGTTCCGCACGCAGGATCGCAGATTGTTTCATCACTGGAGGGGTCCATCATTTCTACCATCATTCGTATAATATGTCTTGGTGTTCTGAACTGTCCATTGCGTCCCGACTGTGCAATTTTAGAAAGAAGATATTCATACACATCTCCTCTCACATCGGCTGTCTGTACTTCATTCATCATTTCATAAATTTCATCCAATGAATCAACAACCTTAGACAGAACTAATGGGGTTGGCAATTTAAAAATAGCGTCATCCATATATTTAGAATAAGCACTGTTCTTATCACTATGCAAAGTTTTGATAAAAGGGAATACCCATTCCTGCATGACAGTATACATTCTGTCCGCCGGAAAATCATGAAAAACTGACCATTTAAGCTGTGCTCCATCAATTGTTCTGTCTCCGACTTTTACCTCGCCAGAGAAAATACTTTGATACGGAAGACCAAGCATAGCACTCTCTTTTGCTCTTATATTGTCTGAATCATCCAGGTCATGTATAAACATCAGATAAGTGATTTGCTCAATAACCTCTAAAGGGTTTACCAATCCACCGGCGGCAAAAATGTCCCATAATCCATCAATTTTGTTTTTCAGTTCTCCCGTAATCATTAGTTTTCTCTCCGTTCCTTTGTGTTTCAAAATATTAGTTACTCTTTCACCAATAACATTATCTACCTGACATTATATTATTTCAATCGTTTCTTTTCGACAAAGTTCGACTTTTCATGTTTTCACATATACTGTCCAGCCAATTATTCATCTAAGCAACCATCCATTACCAAATTCCCTGTAATACACTTCATTAACAGCCTCTATATAACAAATATAAGAGGGATGATTATCCATATCCTGTCTGGATAAATACATGTTTTTCTTAGCTAAATATGTTTCTCTGACTTCTTCCCAGTAATCCGGTTTTAATGCCCGTTCTTTTTCCTCGATTCCTTTGGTGGAGAGGCCTTGCTCCCAGTAATACCTATCAAACCATACATTCCCCGTCTTTTTATGTACCAACCTATACCAATTTCCCCCATTAGCATCTCTCGTAATGCAAATATCTATGCTGAATGGTGTTTGATTTCCTTCCTTTAAGCTAACTCTCTTGGTGGTAATGGCTGAAGTGGAATCGTCGCAATTCTTCCACCCATTATATTCCAGTACCTCATTGAATGCTTTCATAACTACATTCTTTACTTCCCGCACATCTCGTGTAATATTTATATCATCTGCATAGTCAAGCCACAAATTAAAGTCATAATCTATAGGTTCTCTTTCATTTTGCGTAACCAGGCCTCTTTTCTTGCTGCCAACAACCGACATTCTGGAATAAATTCCGTAATGCTTCAGATTCTGCACTAATTGGTTGACTATATCAGCGCATATACGATAGGATTCTTTCAAGAAAACTTTGTCTTTCACATAATGATACATAATATTCTCCTTTCAAATCCCACACCTTCCAGATAGCTTTACTGCTAAATCATTATAGAATACCAGAATCTTTGTTGTATTGCAAGAACTTTTTTACATGTTACAGCACAATCTTCCCACTCTTTATTAATTCCTGAATTTCTATGCTTTCAGCATTTAAGCTTCCCATAACCAGACGCAGATAATCTCGCAAAATAATCATATCCTGCCTGTCCAGGACAGTGATAAACCGATTTGCCGTTAATCCATCATCCCATAGATGCACTTCCCATTCTATACTTATATCCGCAATCTCCTGCTTAGGCATAACAGATATTCCATTTTCTCCTTCTTGAGCATAGCATTTTGGATAAAAAACAAATTCGAAATCCGGTTCTGTCAGGTCCATTCTCTCCGTCTTTTTTATTTTACCGGAAAGTAATGCATTTATATTATTTTCCAACTCTTCTATTTCACATGCTAAAAACACGGATTCCCAACTCTTTGAATAGTCAATGCAGTTAAAAAAGGTAAAGTGATAATCCACGTAGCACCATTGCACATCCCAATGTTCTGTCTCGGAAGGTTCATAATTGGAAATCTGGAGTTCTAATTTCATTCCTTCAAGATTTAATTTCAACCACATAATTTGCCCCTATTACAAAATAAAATTCTGCATGACTATCTGTGCAGATATATGTTTTTCCTTTACCAGATTTTTTTTAATGGCTTTTAGCTGCATCGCGTTTTTCATAACAACACCTCCAGATATGCTCTGAGTCTCTGCTCTACCTTCAGTTTTTTTGCATACTCTGACAAAATAGGAATATTCTTATCCGTTCTGGTTGCATATCTCTTAAAAGCCTCCGCCACAACCTGAATATCCACTTGACTACGTGAACGCAAAACATCACAGAGAGTACGTTCTACACCATAGGCCCTTACAGTATTTCCTCCTGGCGTAATCACTTCTGTTATTCCAAGCTCATACAAGGCTTCCTTGCATTGCGTACATCGTATGTTTTCTTCTTTTGGTTTTGTCAGATTATAATTTGTAGGAAACGTCATGTAATATCTGTTTGGGGTCCTGTCCGTTAAATCCAAAAGAAACAATGCTGTTTCATGAGAATAGATTCCTCGCTTAAAGCGACTCTGCAAATTAAAAATCTCATCATCCCACATCTCCGGCAAAACATAAACACCTCTTGCTGACTTTTCAATCATACCTTTGTCAACAAGATACTTGATATTTCCACGCGAGATACCCGCTGCAACCACCATTGCAGTAGTAACTGTGCCGTTATTCTCTTTTGCCATCTTAATAATTTCTTCAGTTGCTCCCACAATAGTTACCTTCTCTTTCATTGACTTTTGTGCTCATAATTATATTTTTATATGGCATAAAAGTCAATATAAACACTCTGTATACAATCCATATTTTATTCCGAACAAAATCAACCTATTGTTCGGAACAATAGGTTGATTTCATCTGCTTACGCAACATATTCTTTTATGGCATCCTCGATAGCCTGGTACCGGGGCGAATTGAGTACCGACAGCAAAGACTCGTAGGGGTCTTTTTGTGTCCTGTCCGCTGCCACTTTCATGACATTCTGAGAGAAACCGGATAAGAGGCACAGTCCTTCCTCATTGTCCACTTTGGGGATGGTATCGGTTCTGCCGCACACATTCCAGAAGATGAGACGCGGCATCCGGTAGCCGTTTTCTTCGTATTCTGCGGCAATCCTGTCAAACAGAGTGTCATTTGCGGTATTCCGTCTTCCGGAATACCAGTCGCAGTTTCCGACAGCCCAGTCAAATTCCATGTCGGAAATGATGAGCACCTGTTTGGGCAGTTCTTCCCTGGGCACCTCCCGGCTTTTTGCCATGTCAAGGATCAGGTTAAACACAGCTTCAATGTTGGTGTTTGCCACCTCGTCATGGGCAAACATGATTTCCATTTTGTCCTTCAGGCTGGTGTTGTCTTTCAGGTCGATGAACTGCGGATGTTCACTGAAGGTAATTGCCTTGTTGTGAAATACCCCTTTTAACTGCTCTGCAAAGTAAATAGCAAGGGAGTTGCAGACCTCAATGGCACTGACAGAACTGCTGCCGGAAGCAAAGGAAAACATGCTGCCGGAGCCGTCCGCCACCACAATGGCATCCTCCAGGCCCCAGTCGTTGGCAAAGCCGTCGGCCAGGATTTTCTTCCACATCAATTCTGCCAGAAGGTCATCCTTCAGCCCTGCTCCGCAGGGAGCATTTTTCATAAATCGATGTACGATTTCATAGGGCATCAGACCGCCTGCATTCAGTTTTCCTTCTCCTAAAAGAACACTTTCAAGGTATTCCGTCCTTCTTTCTAAGTCATGCCTTGCAAACGCTCTGTCATAGTTTAGATTTGCCTTGGCGGGCACCTGTTCATAAGCAATCCCCTCCCAGTCGGAAGCGGACATTTTCGTTTCCACTACGTTTCCGTAGGCTCTTAACCGGGACAGTGTCCTGCGGTATTCCTTCTGCGACACTTTAAAATGGTGGCAGAGTTTTCCCGCATATTCCCTTGTTTTTGCAGAAGAAGTGTTGATGCTGGGCAGCCACTTTGCAAGTAAAGAAATAGGCTCGCCGCATTTCATGGCTTCCAAATCTCTATCCAGTTGCTCCTTATAAAAAGCTGCCACGTCGGCGGCAAGGGGCGTATCCAGCATTACGAGTGCATCATCAAAGCGTCCGTATTGCGGAATAAAGGGTAGAATTGCCTGTGCAATCTTTGGCTGGGATATGGCAAGATATTTCAATCCGATGCGGAAAGTTCTTCTTTCTCCCATTCCTTCCAAGATATCCCTTAAAAAGAACAGCCACTTTACGGCATACTTTGGAGATTCATGAAATGCTTTTATGTACCCTTCTATGATTTCGCTCTCGCTTCGTTTTCTCAAAGAAGCGACCTTAAAATTCAAATCTAACAGTGCTTTTGTAGTGGTTCGGTATCCTCCCGCACCGTTTTCGGTTTCGGATATATTTCCGTAATTTTTCGCAAAACGGACAACATGAGCTTCTGTGGTATCCACTTCTGCAATCTGCTGATCCATATGTGTTTCATCATACCAAAATGCTCTTTTCATAGTTACCTCCTCATGTTGTCCGTATTTTTTTACCAGACGCAGATAAAATGAAATTTCCCAAAGGAAAAATTTTTCTTCATAATTTGCTGTAATATGTTTTGATTGCTGTATGCGTCTGTCTGTTGTTTATTTCCTTGTGATACCCTGTTTCTTCACGCCAGTATGTCCTGCAGTCCATCTTTTTCGGTCATGTGCATGAACTTCTGTAAGTCCACCACACTCCGGTTAAATAACATCAGCATTTGTCTGCCGTCCTTCCACGGATAGAGTCTGTCGGCATGAAAATGTCCGAACACCCATCGTTTATAAGAAAGCCCTTCCTCTATTTCACCCAGATATTGCTCCATCCGCTTATCCACCGTCTCCTGGCTGATATAAGGCAGAAACAAATCCCGCGGTTCATAGGATATCGGACAGGTATGGGATATCACCAGGTCAATTTCCGGTTCTACCTCCTTTATCTTTCTTCCTGTGTTCATTTCTTCCTCCGACAACTGCTCATCCTCAAACCATGCCCATCCATGGTTTAACCGGTACCATTTGTCCACACTGTAAGCTCCCGGAAGTGAAAATGTTTTGTAACCGTCAAATTCATATACAGCAGGTCCGTCGGATAAATATTCTATCCGTGGGAATTTCTTTTCCACATAAATTTCGCCGCCGTATTTCTTTTTTGCCTCCCATTTTTCTGGGTGCATCTCCATTACCTTCTGCACTCTTGCCTCATGGTTTCCCCTAAGGCAGACATAGGTAAACGGATACTTAGAAAGTGCCTTCTTAAACCTTGCGTCCTGCTGACCCTGCAGCGCATAATTTGCCCCTACATCCCCCAGCAGAATGATATGGTTGTTTCCGGTATCCAGTTGCAAATGCTCTTTATTCTTTTCGTAAAAATTCCGGATTACCTCCGGCTTACCGTGAATATCGCCTAACAGGAACCATCTTTCCTTTTCCATGGCTGCCTCCGTTTTCTAAAATGTCTTCTTTTGTGGTTCTGATATCATTGTAAACGAGAATACCCGGTTTGTCATTGAACGCATAGTTTAATTTTCTCTACAGGAAATGGATATTCAAATAGCAAAAAACGCAGAGCTTTCTTACAAAGCCCTGCGTTCGCATTACCATTATAAACTTTTACTTTCCGAGCGGCTTGCCGGTCAGTTTTTCGTAACCTTCGAGGTAGATATCGATGGTCTTCTGCGCCACATCTTCGGGAAGTTTCCAGCCCTTTTCGGGATTGGCTTTCAGCCAGTCGCGGGCGAACTGCTTGTCGAAGGAAGGCTGTCCGTGGCCGGGTTCGTAAACATCGGCAGGCCAGAAACGGGAGCTGTCGGGGGTCAGCATTTCATCGCCCAGTACCACATTGCCGTTTTCATCCAGACCGAATTCAAACTTGGTGTCTGCGATAATGATGCCTCTTGTCAGGGCATATTCCGCACACTTCTTGTAAAGAGCAATGGTGTAATCCTTAATCTTGGTTGCGTATTCCTCGCCCTTGCCGGGGAAGTACTTTTCCAGATGGGCAATGCTCTGCTCGAAAGAAATATTTTCATCATGGTCGCCAATCTCGGCTTTGGTAGAAGGGGTGTAAATGGGTTCAGGCAGCTTGTCGGACTCCTTTAAGCCCTCGGGAAGCTTGATGCCGCAAACGGTTCCGTTCTCCTTGTAGCTTGCCCAGCCACTGCCGGTGATGTAACCGCGGACGATGCATTCGATGGGAAGCATCTGCAGTTTTCTGCACATCATGCTGTTTCCGTCAAATTTCTCCTGCTGGAAAAATTCCGGCATATCCTTTACATCCACAGAAATCATATGGTTGGGAATAATGTCCTCGGTCATATCAAACCAGAACTTGGACATCTGTGTCAGCACGGTTCCCTTTTTAGAAATGATATTGTCCAGAATTACGTCGAAACAGCTGATACGGTCGGTTGCTACCATAATCAGACTGTCCCCATTGTCATAAATCTCGCGTACTTTACCTTCTTTGATTGGCTTTAATTCCTGCATGTTTTTTCTCCTTATATTTGAGTGATATCATAATAAACACTTCCATATATGTGTGTATCACTTTTTATGGTCGGTTGTCAAGGTGTAGACGGAATTCCTTTTCTTTTTACTCTGCATGTAACAGGATGGGAAAGCAGTTCTTTACAGAAGCTATGAGGTTTACCCGTCGTGAAAACATACAACTCGGATTTTGCCCGGGTCGCCCCCACATAAAACAAACGCCGTTCCTCTTCGTAGTTTTCCCGTTCTTCCCCGGATGCCTTCTCCGGGTTTTTGAGCATCTGTGCCGGCAGAATGCCGTCCGTCACATCCATCAGATACACCGTATCATACTCGAGTCCCTTGCTGGCATGTATGGTGGACAAAATAAAATTGCATCTATAGTCCGTTTCTTTCCGGGTAAGAATATCCTGCAGCTCCCGCAGTCTTTGCAGAAGCCCCGCCATGGAGTCCTCCCGGCTTCCCAAAATCCGCAGAATTTCTATCTTATCGGCTTTCAGTCCACATCGTTCCAAATATTCCTGATACCCCATGTAATACAAAATACGCTTCACGGCTTTGTCGCCCCGTTCCGTCAGAAGCTGCTGCATATGCATGCGCGTATTCCGCACACTGCTCATGGTATAATCGCTCAGCCCATGGTAGCGCACTGCCGCATTCCACACGGAAATGTCCTGCGTTTCGCTGATTCTGGCTATCTGCAGGGCGTCCTCTTTCCGGATGTAGGTATTGATTTTGTAATAGACCTGCAAAAAGGTTTCGGCGTCCTTCGGATGCATGGCAAGCTTCATGATATTCAGCACATCCAGCACCGTGCGGTGGGTAAAAAAGGAGATTTCCGCATTCCGCATACGATAAGGAATTTCCTTCCGCTCCAGCAAATCAATCAAAGGAAGGGAGCACTCGTGGTCCCGGTAAAGCACCGCCACAGTGTGGGAAGCGCCCGCTGTCCCGTTGTCTGACCTGCCGCCCACTCTGTCTGCCCGGGCGGCGGCGCAGTTTTCCGCCACGGCTGCCAGGTAGCGGTACTGGTCGTCCCTTGTTTTCACCGCAATCTCTTTTACAACTTCCTCTCCGTCTTTTATCGCGCGCATGTGCTTTTTGTGGCGGAGCGTGTTTTTCTGGATAAAGGTATCGGCAGCCTTTACGATGCCGGCGCCGGAGCGGAAGTTTTCTTCCATTAAAAGTACCTTGGCACCGGGGTGGTTTTTCTCAAAGGAAAGCAGCGCCTCCGGGTACGCCGCACGGAAGCCGTAAATGCTTTGGTCCTCATCTCCCACCATAAACAGGTTTTCCGTTTTGGATGCAAGCAGGGCTATAATGGCATGCTGGATTTTGGAAGTGTCCTGCGCCTCGTCCACGCACAGGTACGGAAATTTATCCTGATACAGTCTAAGCAGCTCCGGAAACCGTTGCAGCATGGTATAGGCATACACCATCTGGTCGTCGTAGTCCATCAGCTTCTGCTCCCTTAGCCAGGTGTTGTATTCTTTATAAATAGCAGAAATTTTCATATCGGCTGTTTTGTCCATTTCCCGGATTTCCGCATCCGTGAGCATGCTGTTTTTGATGTAGGTAATAAGTGTCCGTACCGTCTGCAAATCACTTTCCGTGGCGTATGTCCGCTCCGTCTTCTGGTAGATTTTCGCCAGTGTGTCTGCAATGACTTTTTCATCGTTCAGAAGGGCAAAGGGCGTCCGGCCGGTTTTCCTGCCGTAAGTATGTATGATGCCGGCGCAGATGCCGTTAATGGTTTTAAAGGTCAGTCTGTCTGCCATATCCGTTCCGAACAGGGAGGCAAAGCGGGCTGCCATATCCTCGGTCGCCGCCACCGTATAGGTCACCGTCAGAATTTTCTCCGGAGCAATGCCCTTTGCGTAAATCATATAGCCGAGGCGGGTCACCAGCACCGTAGTCTTGCCGGAGCCGGGCACAGCAAGAAGCAGTACCGGGCCTTCCACACTCTGTACTGCTTCCTTCTGCTGTTCATTTAATTTTTGCGGAAATTTTCTTTCAAATTCCTGCCATTCCATGTATCATTTCCTTTACTGTCTGCTGATTTCCGTTGCGATTTCGTCCTCGGTAGCTGCCATCGCCTGCAGTTTTTTCCACACCGCATCCGCCAGCGCCCGATGCCCTTCCTCATCCATATGCTCTCTGTCAGCCGAGGAAGGCTCCGCCACGTCCGATGCCGCCAGAAATTCATAGCCGTACAGCTTTGCCAGTCTGCCGTACTCCGTTTTCAGTTCCCTGGAAACCTCTACGGATGCCCTGTTAAATTCCGGGTCGTATTCCTTTTCCCACACGCCCTCGCCCAGATAAATCGGGGACAGAAGCAGCACGGGAAGTGACGCATCATAATTTTTAACCTGCTTCAACAATACTTCCATTCCCTTCCCTATCACATGGGAAGAGGCGCTGTACACCGTTTTGCAGTCGTTGGTTCCCAGCATCAGCACCACCGCATCCACCGGGTAATGGGTTTCCAAAAGCGGCAGAAGAAAATTGCTTCCCTTTCTGCCCATGCGGACACTGTCCTCAAAAACCGTGGTTCTTCCCACCAGACCTTCTTCAATAATGCGGTATCCGCCGCCTTTTGCTTTTTCCTGCAAAAGCCCCGTCCACCGTACATCCTCAGGAAAACGGCTGCCGTCCGCCGGATTGTATCCATATGTATTTGAATCGCCGAAACAAAGTATATTTTTCATGGAGTATGCCCTCTCTGCATTTTTTGTTAAGAGAAATCATACACTCCATATCCTACTATGTCAATAGGCATTGTCTGATTATGCACCGTTTGACTTATTGTTTCTTTCTATCATCCGTTATAGGTATTTCCTAATTCCCTTATAAAAACTTTGCAAACACGGAGGAAAACAACACCGTCAGAATACCGGAAACCGCAATGGCAAGGCTGCTCATAGCTCCCTCTATCTCACCGATTTCCATGGCTTTTGCCGTACCAATCGCATGGGCGGCGCTGCCGAAGGCAAGTCCCTTGGAAATGGGTTCTTTGATGCGGAAAATCTTACAAATCATTTCACCCATCATATTGCCCAGTACACCCGTAACGATAATCACAGCCACCGTAATGGTCACATAGCCGCCAAGTTCTTCCGACACGCCCATGCCGATTGCCGTGGTAATAGATTTGGGAAGCAGTGTCACGTATTCTTCATGGGAAAGTCCCAGAAGCAGAGACAACGCCAGCACCGTCACCAGACTTGTCAGCACACCGGACAGAAGTCCTATCACGACCGCCTTGCAGTTTTTCCGCAAAAGCTCCCACTGTTCGTACAAAGGAATGGCAAGACAGACAGTTGCCGGTGTCAGAAGATATCCTAAGAACTGCGCACTTTCGTTGTAGGTTTCATAATCCACTTTTCCCACAACCAGCACCACGATGGACACCAGAATGGAAATGAGAAGCGGGTTAAAAATCCCTAACTTGAATTTTTTCTTTAAAAACATACCGAGCAGGTATGCCAGCAGGCTTAACGTAACGCCCGCAAACATGGAATTTTCAAAAAAACTATTCATGGTTCTCCCCCTTCTTTCTGTCCCTGCGGATAACCCACTGTGACAAAAGTCCCGTTACCGCCATAACCGTAACAATTGTTACCACCGTAATAATGCAGACCGGAACAAGCACCGGCTTCAAAATCCCCCAGCTTTCCACAAGACCCACGCCCGCCGGAATAAACATCACCGGCATGATTTCGATTAAGAACTTGCCCGCATCCTTCACATCCTCCAATTTTACCAGACCTGTTTTCAGGCAGATAAACAAAATGACCATGCCGTAAATGCTTGCCGGAATGGGCAGCGGCAGCACATATTTGAGCAGTTCCCCGATAAGGGAAATCGCCAGAATAATCAGAAACTGTTTCACATATTTCATTTTCATTCCATGTCTTTTTTGTGTAAAAAAGACCGCTCCTTTGCATCTTAAATCTTTGGCGTCGAAGCGCCATTCCCTATTTTAGTCACTTTTCCTCTTTTGTCAATTCTGATTTTCCGCCATCTGTCTTCGGTAGGCTTTCGGAGATACTCCCGTCATTTTTTTGAACTGCCGGTTAAAATTGGACAGATTGTTGTAGCCGCATCCAGTTGCGATTTCTGCAACATTTTCCGTGGTATCCGTAAGCGCCGCACAGGCTGCCTGGATGCGCAGGTGAATGAGATATTCAATGGCGCTGCAGCCTACCACCTTCTGAAAAGTATTCATAAAGTGACTGGTGCTGATGGCGCATATGCCCGCAAGGTAGTCCACACTGATGGTTTCTTCGTAATGAAATGTCATGTATTCCAGTGCCGGACGAATCAGCTCCGAGCTGCCTGTCTGTTGCCCTCTTTCCGATATATTTTCCTTTTTTTCGAAAAAATAAAGCAGCGCAAACAACCGGCTTTTCAAAAATAAATCATGGTAGGCATCGTTACATTCCGCCAGGGCAATCAAATCCTCCGCCAGTTCTTTTACCTTCGGATAATCGGCATCTTCCCTTCCGTACTTCGGCTTCACCTGCAGCTGCCCGTTTCTGAGCGGTTTTATATAGGAAAGACTGCTTCGGTCGTTCTGTTCCGCTCCCACCATATTCGCATGAAAAACGAAAGCGCGGTACTTCAGTCCTTCCTCTTTATCATGGTACGCCGCATGCAGCATGTTGGGTGGAATAAGCACCACGTCCCCACTTTCCACCGGAAAATGCATATCGCCGCAGATAAATTCGCCCTTTCCCTCCGTCACCACATCGAGCTCCAGTTCGCTGTGCCAGTGCATGGGCACCGTGGGAAACGCCTCCGGAAGCCGGCAGTTATACAAACTGTAGGGCACAGTTACCGAGCTGTGATGCCGCTGTTCCATCAATTCTTTTTGTTCCGTCAGCTTATTTCTTCCCATTGGTTACTCCCTTATCCTGCTGCCTGCCGCTCCGTTTCTTTGCTGCCCGCTGCTCCGTTTCTTTGTCGTCTGCAGCTCCGTTTCTCTGCTGCCCGCTGCTCCGTTTCTTTGCCGTCTGCTGCTCCGTTTCTTTGCCGTCTGCGTTTCAAATTGCTTTAATCGTGCACACATTCATAGAATAGTATCAGTTATCTGTAATATAGGAATTGAATTTCCTTATTTTCTAAAGTATGATACCATTATAAGATATAAAACGCAATCATGCAAGGAGGGTTACACCATGAGATTTGTAAACGAAGGCAATGCACTTGTCTGCTACCACAACGGCGAGATGCTTCGTATCGAAGCATGGGGCAGGGATGCTCTGCGTGTCCGTTCCACCATGCAGCATAAACTGCAGAACACAGACTGGGCGTTAAGCGAAGCACCGTCTGTAAAAGAGGCTGTTGTTACCATTGAAGAGGAAGACCACTGGGTAGGCGACGGCACCATTGACAAGCGCCAATTTGCCACCATTACCAACGGCAAAATCAAGGCTGTGGTAAACTTTGTCGGCATTATCAGTTTTTATAAGGACGGCGAACTTATTTTACGTGAATATTTCCGTATGTATGACGGCACCATTTCCAAGGAAAGCCGCTGCTTAAAGGTGATCAACCGTGAATGGAAGGGCGTTACCTGCGGCACCGAATACACTCTGAACGTGAAATTTGAAAGCAACAAGATGGAAAAGATTTTCGGTATGGGTCAGTATCAGCAGCAGGACATGGACTTAAAGGGTTGTGTTTTAGAGCTGGCACAGCGCAACTCCCAGATTTCCGTACCTTTTGCCGTTTCTTCCTTAGGCTATGGTTTCCTTTGGAACAACCCGGCAGTCGGCCGCGTTACTTTCGGTAAAAACTACACCGAATGGATTGCCAATTCCACAAAGGAAATGGATTACTGGATTACCGCTGCCGACACCCCGAAGCAGATTTTGGCAAACTATACGGATGTGACCGGGCATGCCGACATGTTCCCGGAAGACCTGATGGGCTTATGGCAGTGTAAGCTGCGTTACCGTACCCAGGACGAGGTACTGACCGTAGCACGCCAGTATCAGAAGGAAGGCATCCATATCGACCAGATTGTCATCGACTTCTTCCACTGGACCGTACAGGGCGACTGGAAATTCGACAAGACCTACTGGCCCGACCCCAAAGCAATGGTAGACGAACTACATTCCATGGGCATCAAGGTTATCGTTTCCGTATGGCCTTCCGTTGACAGAAGAAGTGAAAACTTCTGGCCTATGCTGGAAAAGGGTCTGTTAATCCGCACCGAAAGAGGCGCTCTTCAGACCTACGATTACGAAGGCGACTGCGTGGAAATCGATGTATTCAATCCGGAAACCCGTAAATATGTATGGGAAGTATGCAAGCGAAATTATTATGATTTCGGCATCGACGCTTTCTGGCTGGACAACTCCGAACCGGACTACGGTGTATACGATTTCGACCACTACCGCTACTGCGACGGTCCTGCCATGTCCTTGAGCAATATATACCCGCAGCTTTACAGCCGTGTTTTCTATGATGAAATGAGCAAAGAAGGAAAGCCTGTTGTCAACCTGCTCCGTTGTGCATGGGCAGGCTCCCAGAAATACGGTAACGTGGTATGGTCCGGCGATGTGCCCAGTACCTTTGAAGCTTTTGAAGACCAGCTTCAGTGCGGCTTAAACATGGGACTTGCTGGTATTCCCTGGTGGACTACCGACGTAGGCGGTTTCATGACCGATGATGTAAATGATCCTGATTTCCGTCAGCTTCTTATCCGCTGGTACCAGTTTGCCGTATACTCAGCAGTTCTTCGTATGCACGGCGACAGAGGCCCCTACAACATTCCGCCTCTTGACACCAGAGATTTCGGCGGCGGCTATCTGCACACCGGTCAGCCCAATGAGCTTTGGAGCTACGGCGAAGACAATTACAAGATTATGAAGAGCTACTACGATATCCGTATTGCTATGCATGACTATATCAAGCATCTTTACGAAGAAGCACACACCAACGGTTCTCCTTTAATCCGTACCATGTTCTATGAGTTCCCCGCAGATGAAAAATGCTGGAACTTACAGGATCAGTACATGTTTGGTGAGAAGTACCTGGTAGCGCCCATTCTCCACTTAAATCAGTTTGAACGCGAGGTTTACCTCCCCGAAGGCGACTGGAAGCTGACTTCCACCGGCGAAACCTACAAGGGCGGTCAGACCGTTACCGTGGATGCCCCCATCGAGTACATGCCGGTATTTGAAAGACTGTAAGAGGGTTTGCCCGGTTGTATAATAGCCATCGGCAAATGAAATACTCATCTTGAATGTGTGATTACGCGGATTTGGACTAAGAGCCTATTTTACACGTAAATATTTTCGTTGATTTACGTGGATTTGGCTTCATATACTCATTTTCCGCGTAATCTTTTTTTCTGCCTTACGCGGATTTGGCTTCATATTCTCATTTTCCGCGTAATCCTTTTTTCTGCCTTACGCGGATTTAGCTTCATATTCTCATTTTCCGCGTAATCTTTTTTTCTGCCTTACGCGGATTTGGCTTTATTTATCCATTTTCCGCGTAATCCTTTTTTCTGCCTTACGCGGATTTGGCTTCATATACTCACTTTCCGCGTAATCTTTTTTTCTGCCTTACGCGGATTTGGCTTCATATTCTCATTTTCCGCGTAATCCTTTTTTCTGCCTTACGCGGATTTGGCTTCATATACTCATTTTCCGCGTAATGCCATATGTCATATATAATTTTTGCAAAACTCAGCACATAAAAAGAGCCCTGCCGGATAATTTCAATTAGGATTGTCCGGACAAGGCTCTTTTTTTCCTGCGATTAGCGCAGCTTATTCTTTATCTCATTGTCAATCTTTTCCACGAATTCGTCCAGAGGAAGTACGGTGGTATCGGCTTCGCCGTGCAGTCTGTAGGCAACAGTCTTGCTTTCCTGTTCCTTGAAGCCAAGTACGATTAAGTAAGGCACTTTTTCAACCTGACCTTCACGCATACGATAGCCAAGCTTCTCGGCTCTGTCATCCAGTTCTACTCTCACGTTTCTGTCTTCCAGTGCCTTGACAACTTCCTGTGCGTAGGCATTCAGGGTGTCGTCATCGGACTTAACCGGCATAACTCTTACCTGAACGGGTGCTAACCAGGTAGGCAGGTTGCCCTTGGTTTCCTCCAGGATATATGCCATAAATCTGTCAAGGGAGCCTAAGATTGCTCTGTGCAGAACAACGGGAGTCTTCTTTTCGCCGTCCTTGTCAATGTAGGTCAGTTCAAATTTAGCAGGCAGACAGAAGTCAAGCTGGCAGGTGGAAAGGGTGTATTCATTGCCAACGGCAGGCTTTACGTTTACGTCTAACTTCGGACCGTAGAAAGCAGCCTCGCCGATCTCTTCAGTGTAAGGAATGCCTAAATCGTTCATAACCTTACGAAGTGCGTTTTCTGCCTTCTCCCACATCTCATCATCATCATGATATTTTTCTTTGTTTGCCGGGTCTCTTAAGGAAAGAACGCAGCGGTAATCGGTAATGCCGAAATCCTTGTAAGTGCTGAAAATCAAATCCACAACCTTGGTAAATTCATCCTCAATCTGCTCCGGTGTTACAAACAGGTGGGCATCGTTCTGGCAGAAATGTCTGCCTCTTTCAATACCCTTCAAGGTACCGCTGGACTCATAACGGAAGTCATGGGCAATTTCACCGATACGGATGGGCAGGTCTTTATAGGAATGCATTCTGTGTGCATAAATCATCATATGATGAGGGCAGTTCATGGGTCTTAATACGAAGGACTCGCCGTCCACTTCCATAGCCGGGAACATGTTTTCCTTGTAGTGGTCCCAGTGACCGGAGGTCTTGTAGAGATTTACTGTACCGACGCAGGGAGTCATAACATGAAGGTAGCCTAACTTTCTTTCCTTGTCACGGATGTAGGTTTCCAGCTCCTGCCAGATGGTGTAGCCCTTCGGTAAAAACATGGGAAGACCGCGGCCTACCAGGTCGTCTACCATAAACAGGTTCATGTCCTTGCCAATCTTTCTGTGGTCTCTTTCCTTAGCTTCTTCAAGGAGCTTAATGTGCGCTTCCAGCTCTTCTGCGGTGGGGAAGCAGACACCGTAAATTCTCTGCAGCACTTTGTTCTTGGCATCGCCCTTCCAGTAAGCACCGGAATGTCTGATGAGCTTGAAGTTGCGGCAAAGCTTTACATTATCTACATGAGGTCCGCGGCAGAGGTCGGTAAAATCGCCCTGCTCATAGCAGGTGATGTGACCGTCTTCCAGACCGTCGATTAAGTCCAACTTGTACTCGTCATCCTTAAACATTTCCTTCGCTTCTTCCTTGGAAATCTCCTTGCGGATAATCTTTTTGCCGGTCTTGGCAACCTTCTTCATTTCCTGCTCAATTCTGGGAATATCTTCGTCACGAATAACGTCATCGCCCAGGTCTACATCATAGTAGAAGCCTTCTGCCACAACGGGGCCTACCCAGAATTTTGCCTGAGGATACAGATGCTTGATTGCCTGTGCCATTAAGTGGGCGCAGGAATGGTTTAAGGTTGCAAGCTGTTCGTCTTCTTTAAAGTTTACCATTGTTTTTTCTCCTTTTTTTCGGGAAGCCGGTGACATACTTCAAAAACTATACAGAATAAAATTATGCCGGATAATTTTCAAAATAAAAAGCACCCCTGGGTATTGCTACCTAAGGGTGCATTATGCACGGTTCCACCTTGATTTTCACTCTTTGCCTGTAACGCGGCTATACGGTAACGCTTACGGCCTTGCAGCTCTCGCGTACAGCTTCGGAATGGTTTTCCTGTATCTTCTCCAAAGCCGCTTCCACCTTTGCGACTCTCTCTGTGTGGCACCGGGTACAGTACTCTTTCCTTCATTGCTTTTCTCATATGGCTTATTGTACCACGCACTCATTTTTTTAACAACTGCTTTTACAGAATTTTTGCTTCTATTTTTTATTTCTTTTCCAGAATCTTCATGAACTCGTCGCCGGTAATGGTTTCTTTTTCATAAAGGTACTGGGCAAGCTCGTCCAGCTTCCTGCGGTTTGCTTTTAAGATGCCGATGGCTTTTTCATGCTGCTGCTTTACCAGCTCCACAACCTTCTTGTCGATTTCCTTCTGGGTATCGGCGGAGCAGGAAAGGGAAGTATCGCCGCCAAGGTACTGGTTCGTCACGGTTTCCATGGCTACCATGTCAAAGTCTTCGCACATGCCGTAACGGGTAATCATGGCGCGGGCTAACTTGGTTGCCTGCTCAATATCGTTGGAAGCGCCGGTGGTAATCTCGTTAAAAATAACTTCCTCCGCGGCACGTCCGCCGGTAAGGGTGGCAATCTTATTTTCCAGTTCTACCTTGGTCATCAGGTTCTTGTCCTGCTGCTCCACCTGCATGGTGTAGCCGAGGGCGCCGGAGGTACGGGGAATAATGGTAATCTTCTGCACCGGAGCGGAATGGGTCTGCAGGGCAGCCACCAGGGCGTGTCCGATTTCATGGTAGGAAACCACCAATTTTTCATGGTTAGACAGTACGGCATTCCGTTTCTGGTAACCGGCAATAACCACCTCGATGCTTTCTTCCAAATCGGCTTCGTTCACAATGGTGCGTCCGTTTCTCACGGCACGGAGGGCTGCTTCGTTAATAATATTGGCAAGCTCTGCACCGGAGGCGCCGGATGCCATTCTGGCAATGGTGTGGAAATCCACATCTTCGCCCACTTTAATCTTTCTGGCATGAACTTTGAGAATGGCTTCCCTACCGGCTAAATCGGGCAGTTCCACAGGCACTCGTCTGTCGAAACGTCCGGGACGGGTCAGCGCCGGGTCAAGGGACTCGGGACGGTTGGTTGCAGCTAAAATAATAACGCCGTTGTTACCTTCAAAGCCGTCCATTTCGGTAAGAAGCTGGTTTAAGGTCTGCTCTCTTTCGTCGTTGCCGCCAATCTGGCCGTCACGCTTTTTACCGATGGCATCGATTTCATCAATGAATACGATACAGGGAGCTTTTTCCTTTGCCTGGCTGAACAAATCACGTACCTTGGCAGCGCCCATACCGACAAACATTTCCACAAATTCCGAACCGGACATGGAGAAGAACGGGACGCCCGCTTCACCGGCTACGGCCTTTGCCAGCATGGTTTTACCGGTTCCGGGAGGGCCTACAAGCAGAATACCTTTCGGCATGGAAGCACCGGCCTCCGTATATTTCTTCGTGTTGTGCAGATAATCTACGATTTCCTTTAAGTTGTCCTTGGCTTCGTCCTCGCCGGCTACATCGTCAAAGTGGATACCTTCCGTGGACTGCACATAAACCTTAGCGTTGCTCTTTCCCATGCCGAAGGACATGGCATTTTTGCCGCCTGCATGTTCGATAAGCTTTCGTCCCATAATCTGTCCGATGATGATAAACACAATAATGGGCAGGAATACAGTCAATAAGCCGCTTAAAAGGGGCGAAGTTTTCTTTTCAATGTTTTTGGAGAAAGTAGCTCCCGCTTCATAGAGCCTTTCCGTCAGGTTCGGATCATCCATGGTGCCTGTCCTGTAAATCTGGGTTTCCGCCTTGTCCGTAAACAAAATCTGGGAATCGGAAATTTCCACTTCCCCGATGTTTTTATCCTCCGTCATGTTCATGAAGGTGCCGTAATCGACTTCCTTTACACGGTTTTCCATAATCATGGGGGTGACAAACATATTGAACAGGAAAAGTATCAGTAAAACAATTCCGTAATAGTAAAGTAACGGTTTCTTGGGTGATTTGACTTCTTTCATGTCATTTCCTCTCTTTTTGCCTGCTTTGCGCATACATTCTTCTTATGTATTATAAAACATGCAAGATTTGTTATTCATGCTTTATTTCCTATACTATAACACATATCATACGGAATAACGATTAAAAAAGTATAAAATAAATTTAAAAGTTTGCAAAAAAACAGGGCTGAGGAAACTCAACCCTGCTTATATTTGCAGCCATTATTACTTAGACTTCGGTTTCACAATAACCTTATAAGTCGCCTTTGCGGAACTGCCGTCAATACAGGAAACGGTTACCGTATAGGTACCCACCTTATTTCCGGCAAAGGTGATGTACGGATATCCGTTGGAAACCGTATATCCGACTGTAAGTCCCTCTTTGTTACTCTTGACATCTACCGCATAGCTGCAGGTACCATAGGATGTACCTGTTTCATAAAGCCGCCCACTGCCAACTTCTCCTACTTCCAGCGAATAGGCTCTGGCATATCCTACTTTGATTTTTTTTACTTTATCACAGGACACCACCACATAGGTTGCCACCAGATTGCTTCCGTCGGTGGTTCTTGCCGTAATGGTAACTTTATGACTTCTGTCCGACATACCCGTCACACGTCCCTGATTATCTACCTTTACTGCACTGGGATCGCTGGAAGTCCAGGTAAGCTTCTTGGCATCTGCATTGACCTTGCCGCTTGCGGTTTCAAAGGTCGGAATTAACTTCAGGGTAGTTCCCTTCGCTACATAATTGCTTCTTCCACCCTGCGGGGAAATCATCAGGTTGGTGGCAGGATTCTTTACCGTTACCTTAATCGTGGCTTTCTTGTTTGTGCCGTCCGTGGTTGCTACCGTAACGGTTGCCGTACCGGTGCCATTGCCGGTAGCCTTTATGGTAAGCTTGCTGCCGCTTCCTGTGACCGAAACCAGTCCGGGAGCGCTGCTGGTTGCACTCCAATAAGGAGAACTGCAGTTTACCGCTACGGTTGCGGAAGTTGCTGCACCCTTATTATTAGTGGTGCGGAAAATGTCCACACTCTTTTTATCCACGGTCAGCGTTGTGTTCTTTTCCTCTTCTATAATCGAAATAACATAGTTTGCGGAGGCACCGCTGCCGTCCGCGGCGGTTGCCGTAACGGTAATATTGCACGGTTTTGCATTCTTTGCTGCTTTCACCACACCGTTTACCACGGTAATACCTTCCTTGGCGGGAGAATAACTCCATTTCACCTTCTTATTGGCTGCCGTAGACGGGAACACATTGGCAGTCAGCTTGACAGACTTGCCCTGTCTTACACACATGGCGGTTCCGCTGTTTGCAATGGTCACGGAAGTCACTGCCTGCTTTACGGTTATGGGAATCGTAACCATCTTGCCGCTGCCATCGGTAGCTACACCGACTAACTTGGTTTTTCCTGCCTTATTACCGGTTATGACAACATTTCCGTTGTTTTTTGTCATGGATGCAATGCTGCTGTCCTCGATAGTCCAGCTAAGAGAGGAGCCATTATAGGTTGTTTTATTCTTTCTGGTTACCGTAACATCCGTTGCTGCAAGTGTAAAGGCAGCGCCGGTGTTCACGGTAACGCTTTTTGTCTTGGTAGTAATGCTTGTTACCGGATTTGAGGAAACCGCACATACCTTGATAGTAAAAGTTTTTTTGACACTGTTGTTATTTGCCATTTTTGCGGTTATCAGATAGGTGCCTGTAAGTGCTGTTTTGCTTGCGGTAACCTTGCCGGATGCATTGATGGAAACACCGGTTACCTTCGGGTCATTGTCGCTTGCTGTATTGTTGTTATATCGTTCCAGGCTCCATGTTATCTTCTTGTCCGGTGCATAATCCGGTGTGCATGCAGCTTTGAGCGTAAGACTGGTACCCTGCGCCAGTGTACTTACTCCATTGGTCGATGTAATCGCAATGGAAGATACCTTCGGCTTAAACGTAAACCTGCCGGATAATGCCGGGCTTACCAGTCTATTGGACCTTTTTAGCGCAATGGCATACACGGTGACATTTGCCTGGTTTCCAACCGTAATGCCGCCATTCGTACTGGAATACTGCAGTGCATTGTCTGACAGCTTACCGTTTTTATAGGTTACGGGTTTACCGTCTGTGGAGTAGTAAATAATACAGTCGGGGTCCGGGCTCTTTATGGCTACCCTGATAGATGGACTGGTATAAGTTCCCGGCTTGGTTACGAATTCCGGCTTCTTCGGCGCAGCTTCATTGTTCGTCAGTCCCAATGCCTTGGCTAAGTCAATGCATCCTTTTCCGAGTCCCTTTCCCGTTACCTTGCTGCAGCTGCTGTCCATCTTCTTAAGCAGAGCATCTACCTTTGCCTTACCGGAAAGATTGGACGGAAGGGTTGCCCAGATTACAGCTGCTGCACCGGCTGTTACCGGAGTAGCCTGGGATGTACCGCTCATGCTTTTGTAAGAGGAAGCACTGTCCTTGTAGGTGGAATAAATATCCACACCGGGCGCGCTGTAACGGACACCGGAATCATAGTTGGAAAAATAAGCCTTACCCATGCTCTTATCGAGCGCCGCTACGGAAATGGTACTCTTATAAGCCGCGGGATAATGTGCAGAGTTACTGAACTCGTTCCCTGCTGCACAGAATACGGCAATACCAGCTTCATAAGCCCTCTGATAAGCATCTGCTTCTACCTTGCTGTATAAGGCACCCCCTAAGCTCATATTAATAATATCTACTCTATTGTTTACCGCCTGATTGACACCTTTAATAATGGTAGAAGAAGCGCCGCTTCCGGTATCCCTCAAAACCTTAATGGAATAAATGTAGCATTCCGGTGCTACACCGGCACCGCCTGTTCCGTTGTTCAGTTTTGCACCGATAATACCGCTGACATGGGTGCCGTGTCCGTGACCGTCTGCCGTACCATAGCCGACATCAATGGTTTTTACCGCCGATATGTCATCATGACCCGCTAAAATACCAGTATCCAGAACCGCTACCTTAACACCTTTTCCACGGTATCCCGCTGCCCAGGCAAGCTGGGAGTTCAGCACACTGTGCTGCCACTGATAGCCTCCGTTGGTCGTGGTCAGAAACGGGTCATTGTAACCGTCTGTCCCCATGAATTCCTCTTCTTCCTGACCGCCGGATTCCTCTTCCTCCGCAGCCGCAAAATCGTAGGTCTGTTCTACCACGATTTCCTCTGCGTCCACATCCTCTATGTAACGGTAATAGTTGGGCCATGCGGCAGGCAATGCCATTTCTTCCAGGGAAGAAGCATAGACCGCATCCTTTACGCTTGCCTCAGGCAGGGATTCATCCGCATTTAAGGTGATGACTGCCACACCAAAGAAATAATCAGTCAGTGTACCGTTAAAAGCCTGCGCATAGGCATTCGCCTCTTCCTCGGTTTCCGCTTCCACCAGAATTTCCGATTCTGCATAGTCAACGCCTTCTTCTGCGCCTCCCCATTCCTGCGCGTAATTTCCGAGAATTGTCTTATCATCCATTTCCGTTGCAGTCAGGGCATACTCTTCCGTGAGTCCCGGGAACATCTCCTCTAACTCATCGGAAGCCTCCGGTACATTGCCCGATACATCGCCTGCGGAAACATCTTCGTTCTCACCCGGCTTACCGGCATCTTCTCCGGGTACTTCCGTACCGTCTCCGCCGGATACATCAGCCGGTGCTCCCGGCTCCCCGGCATCCCCGTCAGATATGTCAAACTCTACGGTCTGCGCGGGTTCCTCCGCCAGCACGTAACCGGTTTCGCCAAAGGCAATGGTAAATGCCAGTGCAAGTGCAAGACTTCTTTTTACAAATTTCTTTCTCATTTCTTCCTCCCCTGATCAATGGTTAATGTATTGTTGGTGGAAAGGGTGGGATAATTGTTTTTCTCACCCAGTGCAATCAGTTCCTGCGGATCCTTTGTGGTCTCATACTCTGCCACACCATAAGAAAAATTCACTAATTCTATTCCGTACAGCTCCGCAATTTTTTTGGCTTCCTCTTTCGTATCCGCCAGAGCAATCATGGAAACCTTTTCTCCCATGATTTCCTCTTCTTCTGTCGAGGAGTGGTTTCTTCCGGTATCTCCTTTTTCCTCTGCCGAGGAATGGTTTCTTCCGGTATCTCCGGCGTCCTCTGTCGAGGAATGGTTCCTTCCGGTATCTCCGGCGTCCTCTGCCGGTTCCTTGTTTTCCTCAGTTTCTTTCGGTTTGCTTTCTTCCTGTACGTCAGTGTCCGCTTCCGTCTCCCCGTCCGTTTTCTCCGGCTCTGCAAGATACCCGGGGTCTGTTTCTGCCATACCGGAATTCCAATCATTGGCGTCCGGACTTTCCGTCGTTCCCTGCCCGGTATCCCGGCTGCCGCGGCCAAGTAAAATGATAACGGCAATTACCAGAAAAACGGCAATTACGCCTATCACCGCATACATGACTTTTTTATTCACCTTCGCTGCTCCTCCCTCCTGAAAGCAATTTTTCACACTTGATTTTATTGTATAAAAGTTGGAGAAATATGTAAATAGATATTTTTTGCACTTTACCAGCCTTTTTCATATAAAATAACAAAAAAACAGAGCGAAGTCTCCTTCACTCTGCCTCTTTTTTCATTATTCTACAGTGATAGTATATACGCATTTTGCGGTACTGCCATCCAGACAGGAAATCGTAACAACATAGACTCCCTCTTTATTGCCACTGAATTTAATCTTGTGGGTACTGCGGTCGTACTCTGCTGTAAGTCCGGGTTTATTTACCTTCACATCAATCATATAACTGCAGTCACCGCCGTTCGCCGCTACTTCCTTTACTTCCTTTTCAAAGGTATCGCCCACATTTACCGTCAGGATGTCATCGTCATCAATAGAAATGGATTTTACCATGTCACAGGCATATACGGTATAGGTTGCCTGAACATTGCTGCCATCCGCTGATACTGCGGTAATGGTAACGGGGCCTTCCAGACCGCTGTTACCGGTTACCCGTCCGTAGGAGTCAACATCCACTGCCGCCGCGTTGGACGTTCTCCAGTAGAAGCCCTGATTGTTCTTTGTTACACTTCCGTGATTATTGGTAAGCGTTGTGAGCATCTGCATGGAGGAATCACAGGCAATGTATGCACACCTTCCTCTTTCAGGCGAAATTCTCAAGCTTGATGACGGGTTCTTCACTGTTACACGGATGGGGATGTTTTTATTGGTGCCGTCCAGTGTGCCGACGGTAACGGTCGCCGTTCCGACGGCTCTTCCGGTTGCCTCCAGATAAACAAAATCTCCCCGTTTTTCCGCCTTTACAATGCCGGGGGCGCTGTTGCCTGTAATGTTCCAGAGATCGGCAGAATCACTTAAGACCTGAATGGACCTTGTGGTGGAAGAACCGTAGCCGTTATTGATACGATAGAGGTCTACCCGGGTATCCTGCGTACGGATATTGGTCTTGCTATAGTTTTTCACTTCCACCGTAAAGCTTGCTTCCGCTCCGTTTTCATCCAGAGCTTTTGCTGTGATGGTATAGGTACCGGGTTTTGCCTTTCTGTCCGCCTTTACCACACCGTTCTTTACGGTAACGCCGTTACCGGCAGGATTTACCGACCATTTGACCGCCTTGTTGGAAGCATTGGCAGGCTCCACTACCAGATTTAATTTAATGGATTTATTGCAGGCTAAAGTATAGCCTGTCTCCGTTGTCTTACAGTTGGTTACATACAGTTTTTTTACGGGCTGCTTTACCGTGATATTTAATACCACCGTCTTGCCGCTGCCGTCCGATGCAATACCGGTAATCTTGGTCTTGCCGAATGCAACGCCCTGCACATAAACGGAGCCGTTTGCCTTGCTGCTTACAACGGCAATGCTCTTATCGGCGGAGTACCAGTTAATATCTGAGGCTGCTGCGCTTTCCGCTACGCGCATGCCTTTTTTCTTGATGGTAATGTTGTTTACCAGGGCAAGCTGTCCTGCCCAGACGGTGATGTTTTTATTCTTCACCATAATGGCTGTGGTAAGGTCCTGGGCTGCTGCCTTTATTTCCACCTCCATGGATGTGGAAAGTCCGTTTTTAAGTGTTGCCGTTATCCGGTAAATGCCGGGTACTGCCTTCTTTGTCGCGGAAATTCTGCCGGAGGCGCTGATGGTTACGCCGGTTTTTTTGTACTCATTTTTCACATAAACCTCTTTGCCGGTCTGTTCGTCCTTCTGTACTGCCTCCAAGGTCCATTTTACGGATTGTTTCACCCCGTAATCCGGTGTCTGTACGGCACGGAACGCAAGTCCCGTTCCCTGGGTCAGATATTTTGCTCCGGTAACGGATTCCACCCGGACGCCAAACACTTCCGGCCGGAAGGTATATCTTGCCGATGCCACCGGGCTGGCAAGCTGATTGCTGTTTTTGATAACCATGGCATAAACCTGCACATAGTTCTTTCCACCTATTTCAATGGGACCGGTATATTCTTTCGCATTGTCGGAAAGCACACCGTTCTTAAAGGTAATGGTCTTGCCGTCGGTGGAATAATATGCCGTACACCCCACTTCCACGCCGGTCAGCTCCAGTGTAATGGTGTTGTCTTTATAGGTGCCGGCTTTCTTGGAAAAACCGGGCTTCTTGGGCGCTGCGTTGACATTGGTAAGCGCCAGTGCCTTTACCAGATTCACATAACCCCTTCCTAAATCGGTACCCTGTGCCTTGATACAGCTGCTGTCCATTTTCTTAAGAAGGGCATCCACTCTTGCCTTGCCGGTTCCTTTAACGGTGGGCAGGATTAAGGCTGCCGTACCTGCCATGATGGCGGATGCCTGGGAAGTACCGCTCATGGATACATAGGAAGAAGGGCCTTCGTTGCTGGCGGAATAAATGCCGACGCCGGGTACGCTGTAACGCACGTTTTTATCGTAATTGGAGAACGGCGCCTTGGTCATGCCGGTATCCAGTGCCGCTACGGCAATGGTTGTCTTGTAAGCTGCGGGATAAGTGCAGACATTGGAGTAGCCGTTGCCCGCCGGGCAGAACACGGCAATACCGCTTTCATACGCCTGCTTGTAAAGGCTCTCCTCCATGGCACTGTATTCCGTGCCTGCAAAGCCTACGTTTACAATATCTACATTTTCTTCCATTGCTTTATAAAGTGCTCTGATGATGCTGGCACTGTCGGTTCTGCCGGCTTCCCTGCTCACCTTGATGGAGTACAGGGTACATTCCGGTGCGATACCGGCGCCACCCTTTCCGTTGTCAAGTGTACCGCCGATTAATGCTGCAATGTGGGTGCCGTGACCGTTGTTGTCCTCTGTACCGAGAGCATTGTCTGCGGTGCTGATGTCGCAGGTATTCACATTCGCCAGTTCTTCGTGGGCTGTATTGATACCGGTATCCAGAATGGCGACCTTTACGCCCTGTCCGCGGTAACCGGCATTCCATGCCTGTGTGGTATTCAGTACTTCATGATACCACTGGCTGTTGTCCGCACGGGTATTTAAATACGGGTCGCTGTAATCTGCCGACTGGGTATATCTGTAATAGTTGGGCCATGCGGCGGGAAGTCTGGTGCCTTCTGCTGCGGAAGCCTGTACGGCATCGTACACGCTGGCTTCGGGAAGGCTTTCATCCGCATTCAGTTCCACGAGGGCAACCGTACCGAAGTAGGAAACCAGTGTGCCGTTAAATGCCTCTGCGTACTGCTCCGCTTCTTCTTTCGTTGCCGCTTCTATTAAAACCTGGCCGGGAACATAATCTTTTCCTGCGTCTGCTTTTGTCCACTCTGTCCGGTGACTGCTTAAGAGGTCTTTTTCCGCATAAGCTTCTGCGGAAAGTGTGTACTCATCGGAGAGTCCCGGGAACTTGTCCTCCGTGTCTTCCGAAGCAGGCGCATCACTGCCGGACACATCTTTCGCCGGTGCATCGTTTCCGGTAATATCTGCCGGATTCTCTGCATCATTGCCGGTTACATCCGCCTCTCCTCCTGCCGTTTCTTCTGTTTCTGCATATTGGGAAATCTCCGTTTCATAAGCCTGCAGAGGCTCTGCTGCCAGTGCGCTGCTGCTTTCTCCAAGCGCCATCGTCAGTGCCAGCATCCATGCGATTCCTCTTTTGCCGAATTTCTTCATTTCTACGCCCACTTTCTTTTTGGTAAAACTTTTCTGTATTTTGTTTCTTTTCCGAGACTTCCGTTTGGGAAGCTCTTCTTTCATTGTAGGGACAACAATAAATTATGTAAATAGCTTACGCTGCCCAAAATTCTTAATTTTTTGTGTAGATGCCCTACAGTGCGGACTCTTCCTGCACAATGTCTTTTTTCTTAATCAGACGGCTCTTGTACTCTTCTTTTACTTCGTACTTGCTGACGCCCTGTAAAATCCGGATTTTCTCGCCGGTGGCATCGTCCTGCAGATAAAAATCAAAGGTCTTTTTGTCCGCATAGCTTACCATGTGCGGTGTAAAATGCACATTGGAAGGCGCCTGTGCCAGAAGCTGTTTGATTTCCTTCTTCTGCTCCTTGTCTGCCTTGAAGCCGTTCATGCAGACCGGGCATACGGAATAATAGTCCGTTCCCATGGGAATTAAGGGGATGTAGTCAAAGTGCCCCCATTTGGAATCCCTGATAATTTCTCTCGGATAGGTGTGTCCGCAGTTGCAGGCTACCGGCTGACCGTAACAACCCTTGTTTTTTCTGAAATGCTGTACTCCATAATAAAAAATCATAACTTCTCTCCTTTTCTCCCTCCCGGGAATGCTTTAACCCATATAGAAAAAATGTACCATATTTTAGCACGCTTTGCAATTCCTACGGCTTTGCTTTATAATAAAGAATATCTGAATACCCGCAAGGAGGATGTTTTATGAGTAGCTGTGTAAAAGAACCCAGGTGGCTTGACAATGCTGTTTTTTATGAGATTTATCCCCAGTCTTTTAACGATACCAATGCCGACGGTATCGGCGATATTCCCGGCATCATTGAAAAGCTGGATTACATTAAGGATTTAGGCTGTACCGCTCTCTGGCTCAACCCCTGTTTCCTTTCTCCCTTCGGCGACGCCGGTTATGACGTGGAGGATTATTATACGGTAGCGCCCCGTTACGGCACAAATGCCGACCTGGTGCGTCTGTTTAAGGAAGCGCATGCAAGGGATATGCATGTGATTCTGGACCTGGTACCCGGTCATACCGCCGTTACCTGCAAGTGGTTCAGAGAGTCCATGAAAGCGGAGAAAAATGCTTATACCGACCGTTATGTCTGGACGGACAACATCTGGGAAACGCCGGAAAACATGGGCTGCATCCGCGGTATTTCCGACCGTGACGGATCCTGCGTCGTAAACTTTTTCTCCCACCAGCCGGCCTTAAACTACGGCTTCTACCGTCCCGACCCGGACAAAAAGTGGCAGCAGCCCATGGATGCCGAGGGTCCTATGGCTACCCGGGAAGAACTTAAGAATATCATGCGTTTCTGGCTGGGACTCGGCTGTGACGGTTTCCGCGTGGACATGGCAGGTTCCTTAGTTAAAAACGATGAGGACGGCAAGGGCACCATTTCCCTCTGGCAGGACATCCGCGCTTTCCTTGACAAAGAATTTCCGGCTGCCGCCATGGTAAGCGAATGGGGCGAACCGGACAAGAGCCTTATCGGCGGTTTCCATATGGACTTCCTGCTGCATTTCGGTCCTTCCCACTACAACGATTTGTTCCGCTGCGGAGAGCCTTATTTTTCCTCCCGAGGAAAAGGCAGCGCCAAAGAATTTGTGGCAAAATACAAAGAAAATTATGAGAAGACAAACGGCAGAGGGCTTATCTGTATTCCTTCCGGCAACCACGACATGGACCGTCTGGCAAGAAGTCTTTCTCCCGAAGAAATGAAGATAGCGTTTGCTTTCCTGCTTTCCATGCCCGGCGCGCCGTTTATCTATTACGGCGATGAAATCGGTCTGCGTTATGTGGAAGGCCTTACTTCCGTGGAAGGCGGCTACGGCAGAACCGGTTCCCGTTCTCCCATGCAGTGGGACAAAACGCCCAATGCCGGCTTTTCCTCCGCTCCCGCCGAAAAGCTTTATGTAAGGCAGGATGATGCCCCGGACAGACCCGATGCTGCAAGCCAGTGTGCGGATGAAATGTCCCTGCGCAGCGAGGTAAAACGGCTCATCGCCCTGCGTATGGCGCATCCCGCCCTGCAGAGCAAGGGAACCGTTTCCTTCCTTTCCGACAATTATCCCCTTGCTTACGTACGAAGCAGCGCAGAGGAAAGCATTTTAGTGATTATCAATCCCTCTGCATCACCAGCGATTCTGTCCGCAGAGGAGCTGTGCGCCCTTAATAAAGAATTACTTTATACCGTCGGCGGCACGGTAAAAGAAAACGCCGACCTTGCTTTACAGGTGGACGGCGGTACCGCAGCTTTTATTTCTCTTACAAAATAAGTCAGAAGAAAAGGCGTATGAAAATTTTCGTTTCATACGCCTTTTGTATTGTTTTTTTCGTAATGTTTCTTTTACATAATGTTGCTTTTTTCACAATGTGTCTTTTTCTGTTACAGGGAAGCCTTCAGGATTGCCAGAATATCCTCTTCCTTCAGCGGTGCCCAGGCATTTTCCAGGCCCTCGTTTTCGGCAATGTGATGTGCCATTTCGGAAAGTCCTGACTCATCAATACCCACTTCCTTTAAGTGCATGGGAATGCCCATGGACTCAAACAGGCTGTAGGTTTTATCAATGGTCTTTTCCGCAATTTCAAAATCGGGCAGGGATGCATCAATACCGAAAATATGCTCGCCGAAGCTGACAAAACGTTCTACGGTCTTTTCGTTTAAGATGTATTTCATCCATCTCGGAGTGAGAATTGCCAGCCCCTCGCCGTGGGTGATGTCATAATATGCACTCAGAGCATGCTCCATACCGTGAAGCGGCCAGCCGGAAGGGCTGTTGCCGATTGCCAGGATGCCGTTGCAGGCAAGGGAACAGTCCGCCATCAGCTCTGCTCTGGCATCGTAATTGTCCGGCTCTTCCAGCGCAACTTTTACATTTTCTATAAGGCTCTTGATAACGGTTTCGCACATGCCGTCGGAAAGGGTGGTATGCACGCCGCAGAAATACTGCTCCATCACATGATTGATGGCATCGGCGGTACCTGCTGCCGTCTGCTTTTTCGATACGGAGAAGGTGTATCTCGGGTCTAAAATGGAAACTTTGGGATAAAGCAGTTCATCCAGATAGCCGACCTTGTCGTTGGTTTCCGTGCGGGAGATTACACAACCGGAGTCATATTCGGATCCGGTCGCCGCCAGTGTCAGAATGTCCACAAGAGGGAGAGCTTCCTTTGCTTTCACCCTATAGGTAATCAGATCCCAGGGTTCTCCTTCATAGCACGCGCCCGCGCAGATTGCCTTGGAGCAGTCCAGTACGCTGCCGCCGCCCACAGCCAGCACTGCATCAATTTTATGTTCTTTGCAAAGTCTGACGCCTTCCAGCACACTGGGATTATATTTGGGGTTGGGTGCAATGCCGGACAGTTCGTATACTTCAAAGCCTTCCAGCAGTTTTTTCACCTCGTCATACAGTCCCATTTTCTTAATGCTGCCGCCACCGTAAGTCAGAAGCACCCTGGTACCGTAGGGTTTTAATGCCTTCGGAAGTTTTTTTACCGCATCTTTTCCGAAAATCAGTTTCGTTGGTGTACAGTACGTGAAATTTTCCATAGTTTTTCCTCTCTTTCTTTAGATATTCTTTTTTTTATTGTAAACCTTGGAGCCCACTCCAAGTCAAGATTTTTTTGCCGTCCTCAAAGAAATGTAAAAGTAACTTCCGCATGCCCTGTTTATCTTTTACCGCGGACGGGAAAAAGCTCCCGCACAACAGGCTCTCCCTGCGTACAGAAGCTTTTTCTCCTTTTGTCTGTAGAATTCCCTTTCCTACACATAATGTCTCATTGTTTACACTTTCAACAAGACTCGGTGCCGTAATCACTGTTTTGAAATACAAAAGTCATTCCCGTAAATTTTGATTTCCCGATTAGCGGCCTCCCCCGGTATAGAATTAGCCGAAAGGTGCTAAGTAGTTGTCTTTTGAGTCCGATCCGTCATGGCCGCTTCCAATCCCGCTTCCGCTTCCTTTACCGTTTCCACGATAATCTGCTCGGCAATGGGTTTGAGGTCCATATGTAACACAAACTCCGTAAGCTGCTCTCTTGTTTCATCCGGTACTTTGTACAACAGACAATTACAATACAGAAAGCGCCAGATTTTCTGCTCCATGGTGAAATACAAATCACACTTTTTTGCCATAAAGCCCCGCATCATACCTGCGGATGCGATTTCCATTTCATAGAAATCCTTGAGTCCGCATTCCGGCACATACCTCTGGAAAATCTGTCTCCATTTCTCTGCGGTTTCCCTATAGATAAACTCCATGGTGGACGGCAGCGAATATGCCATGGTATACACTTCCCGGATAGGCTCGGACAGCTCCGCAATATAAAGTTGCAGCACCGTCTGCACCACATAAGTATGAAGTGGGTCCTCGTCCTTTTTTAAAATCTTTGCCGTAGTTTCAAACTGACAGGTAAACATTCTTCTGGTCAGTGCCAAAAGCAGCGCCTCCTTATTTTCAAAGGCTGCAAAAAAAGAAGAGGGGGCCATGCCGGCTTTTCTGGCGATGGCCGCTGTCGTAGTCTTTTCATATCCGTTCTCAAGGAATAACTTCACAGCTGCCAGGAGCATCTTGTTTCTTCTTGTCAATCCTTTTTGCTGTAATCCCCTTGGCATGATATTCCTCCGTAAGTGTGTTTATAAGTCTACTATTGACTATGGTCAATAATAACACACTTCTTTATGTTCAGCAATGATATATTTTATTTTTTGATACCAAAAGTATTGATTATTTATCATTTTTACCACCCAGCGCCAGAGTTTCATTCCTGATTAACCCGGCATGATGGAGAGAATGTTAACGCATGACCACCAAGTTTCAATATATTTGCAGGAAGAAAACAGGAGCAGTCATTTCTGACTGCTCCCGCGTACTCTTCCTAAATATTTATTCCTAAAAATCCGTGCTTTCTTCTTTACGTTCTTTCATACCTTCTTCCGTACTTTCTTCTTTACGTTCTTCCTTGCTTTCCTCTTTTCTGCTGCGTCCGTAGATGACTGTCAGGCGTTTCATCTGTCCGGCGAGCTCCTCCGTAAAGGCGCCTTTTTCCATGCGCCAGGTCCAGTTGCCGCCCAGTGTGGAAGGGGTGTTGATACGCGCCTCCTTATCCAGACACAGGTAGTCCTGCATAGGTATCATACAGAGATTTGCCACACTGCTCATGGCAAGGGCAATGAAATTCCACGAAAGCGTATCCTCGTCCAGCGCCGGGATGCACATATACTCTCTGGCAAAGGCCCGGCTCTCTGCGCTGATTTCATGATACCAGCCGCGGGTCGTGGTGTTGTCGTGGGTTCCCGTGTATACTACCGAATTCGGAGTATAGGTATGAGGCAGGTAATTGCTCGGCTCCCTGGGGTCAAAGGCAAACTGCAATACCTTCATGCCGGGATAGCCGGAGTCTTTTAAAAGCTCCTTTACGGACTCCGTTAAAAATCCCAGGTCTTCTGCGATAATGGGTAAATCCCCTAACCTTTCTTTTACGGTACGGAACAAATCCATGCCCGGTCCCGGCATCCACTTGCCGAATTCCGCCGTCTTATCCCCATAGGGTATCGCATAATACTCATCAAATCCACGGAAGTGGTCAATCCGGACCACATCATATAAGGAAAAACAATGGGCAATGCGTTTCAGCCACCATTCGTATCCGGTCTTTTTATGGTAATCCCAGTTAAACAGCGGATTGCCCCAGAGCTGCCCGGTTGCGGAAAAGGCATCGGGCGGACAGCCTGCCACACCGGTGGGAAGGTTGTCCTCTCCTATCTGGAATAATTTCGGATTTGCCCAGGTATCGGCGCTGTCAAATGCCACATAAATAGGAATGTCTCCGATGATTTCAATGCCCTGTGCGTTGGCATAGGCATGCAGCTTATCCCACTGTTTCCGGAATTCATACTGCTGGAAACGGTAAAAATCCATTTCCGTTTTTAAGGCTGCTTTCGCTTCTTCCAGGGCTTCCGGTTCCCTGTTCCGGTAAGCATCCGGCCACTCTGCGAAGCTGATGCCGCCCTGTTTGTCCTTGATTGCCATAAAGAGGCAGTAATCGGTCAGCCAGTCCTCATTTTCCGTTAAAAATTTTTCATAAGCGACATCCGGCTTAAAACGGGAAAATGCCTTACGGAGAAGCGGGAATCGATGAAAATACAGCCACTCATAATCTATCGAGGACATGGCTTGCTCACCCTTGGCGGCGGGCATGCTCTCTTCACACTCTTTTTTTGTGAGCAGCCCTTCCTTTATCAGGGTTTCCGGGTCAATAAAATAAGGATTTCCCGCAAAGGTGGAGAAGGACTGGTACGGGGAGTCCCCATAACCGGTCGGACCAAGAGGCAGAATCTGCCACCTGGTCTGTCCGGACTTTTTTAACATATCTGCAAATTCATAGGCTTCCTTGGAGAAGCAGCCGATTCCGTATGCTGACGGCAAGGAAAAAACCGGCATCAAAACACCACATTCTCTCATGGTACTCATCCTTTCACACCTTCCAGATGTCCCTGTTGTATTCGGCAATGGTTCTGTCGGAGGAGAAATAGCCCGCCTTGGCGATGTTTACAATCATCATTTCCGCAAAGGCGCTTCTGTCCTCGTATGCCTTGTAGGCCTTCTGCTTGGCTTCCACATAGGAACGGAAGTCAAGCAGGGTCATGAACCAGTCTTTATTTAAGATTTCCTTCTGAAGCCGTACTAAGTTTTCCTCATGTCCGATAGTGAGGAGCTCCTTAGATGTGATAAAATCTACGGCTTCTTTTACCATGGCGTCTTTTTCGTAAATATCCTTTGCCACGTAGTCCGCCTTCTCATAATGGGCAATGACTTCTTCGCTCTTTGCGCCGAAGATAAAGATGTTGTCATCCCCCACCAGCTCATGGATTTCCACGTTGGCGCCGTCCTCCGTACCTAAGGTCACGGCTCCGTTTAACATGAACTTCATGTTGCCGGTACCGGAGGCTTCCTTGGAGGCTAAGGAAATCTGCTCGGAAATATCCGTAGCGGGAATGAGCTTTTCCGCCTTGGTCACATTGTAATTTTCCACCATTACCACCTTAAGGTAAGGGCTGACTTCGGGGTCATTGTTTACCAGTTCCTGCAGACATAACAACAGATGAATGATGTCCTTGGCAATCACATAAGCGGGCGCCGCCTTTGCACCGAAAATCACGGTAATAGGCGTTGTGGGAATTTTGCCTGCTTTGATTTCCAGATACTTGTGAATGACATACAAGGCGTTCATCTGCTGACGCTTGTATTCATGCAGACGCTTGATCTGGGTATCGAAAATGCTGTCGGGATTTAATGTGATACCCTGAGTTTCCTTCAGGTATCCGCACAGCTCCTTCTTGTTTTCCATTTTCACCGCAAGCAGTTTTTCCTTCATTGCGGCATCCTTTTTATACGCAAGTAAATGGGACAGTTCCTGCGCATCCTTCCGGTAACCGTTGCCGATGCTTGCATCAAGCAATGCCGACAGGCGGGGATTGCAGTGCAGAAGCCATCTGCGGAAGGTAATGCCGTTGGTCTTGTTGTTGAATTTTTCCGGATAAAGCTCGTAGAAAGCATGCAGCTCGGTCTGCTTTAAGATTTCCGTATGCAGGGAGGCTACACCGTTTACCGAAAAGCCGTAGTGGATATCGATATGCGCCATATGGACCACATCGTTTTTGTCAATGATAACCACTTTTTCGTCCGCATACTTTCTTCTTACCTTATCATCAAGAATTTCTATGATCGGTACCAGCTGGGGTACTACCTTCTGTAAGTAAGTAATCGGCCATTTTTCCAGTGCTTCCGCTAAAATGGTATGGTTGGTGTAGGCACAGGTCTTTGATACGATTTCAATGGCTTCGTCCATACCAATGCCTTTTTTCACCAGCAGACGGATAAGTTCCGGAATGATCATGGTCGGATGGGTATCGTTAATCTGGATGACCGCATATTCATACAGATCGTGGAGGTTGGAGCCCTTTTTCACACATTCGTCCAGGATAAGCTGGGCGCCGCTGCTTACCATGAAATACTGCTGGTAAATACGGAGCAGTCTGCCCTCTTCGTCGGAGTCATCCGGATAAAGGAACAGAGTCAGATTTTTTGCAATGTCGGTTTTATCAAAGGAAATGCCGTCCTTCACAATGGACTCATCCACGGTATCCACATCAAATAAATGCAGTTTATTGGTCCGGTTTTCATAACCGGTTACGGCAATGTCATACATTTTTGCCTGCAAAGTCAGGTTTCCGAAGGTAACCGGATAGGAAACACCGGTGTCGCTCAGCCAGTTTTTCTTTTCTATCCAGGGATTGGGAGTTTCCTTCTGCAGTCCGTCCGCGAATTCCTGTTTGAAAAGACCCAGATGATAATTTAAGCCGATGCCGTCGCCGGGAAGTCCCAGACTTGCCATGGAGTCAAGGAAGCAGGCTGCCAGTCTGCCAAGTCCCCCGTTGCCCAGAGAGGGCTCCGGTTCGATTTCTTCAATGGCGGCCAGGTCCTTGCCGTTTTCCGCAAGCAGCTCTTTCACTTCGTCATAGATGCCGAGGTTAATCATGTTGTTGGAAAGCAGCTTGCCGATTAAGAATTCGGCGGATACATAGTAAATTTTCTTTTTCTCTGCGTTTTCAGAACTGCTCTCTTTTGCCGTGCAGCTTTCTCTTTCCTCCGCCAGCTCTTTTACCACGGTGAGCAGGGCCTCGTAAATTTCTCTGTCCGATGCGTCTTTTACGGATTTACCGAGTTTCGTCTGTAATAATGCATGAATTGCCATGGGAAATTCTCCTTATAAATATAAAATCAACCTTTTACCGCGCCGGCAGCCACACCCTTGATGATGTACTTCTGTCCTGCCAGATATACGATAATGATGGGAATAATGGTCAGCATGATGCTTGCCATCATAGGTCCCATTTCTACTTTTCCGTAGCTGCCGCGGAAATACTGGATCAGCATGGGAATGGTTTTGTATTTCTTGATGTCCAGTACCAGGGTAGGAAGCAGATAATCGTTCCATACCCACATGGCTTCCAGAATACCTACGGAAATCATGGTGGGAGCCAGCATATGCATATCAATCCTAAAGAAGGTCTGTACCGGGTTGCAGCCGTCAATGAGCGCTGCCTCTTCGATTTCCACCGGAATGGATTTTACGAAGCCGCAGAACATGAATACCGCAAGCCCCGCACCGAAACCAAGATAAATAATCCAGATGGTCCAGGGGGTATTTAATTTCAGTCTGTCCGCTGTCTGGGACAGGGTGAACATTACCATCTGGAACGGCACTACCATGGAAAACGCAAACAGTAAGTACATTATTTTACTGAATGCACTCTTCACGCGGGTGATATACCATGCACACATGGAGCAGAAAAGTAAAATTGCCGCAACTGAGGTAATGGTAATAAACAGGCTGTAGAAAAGACTGCTTAAAAAGCCTTTGGATGCAATGGCATCAATGAAGTTGTCAAGTCCGGCAAAGGTTTCCGCTGTGGGAAGCTTAAACACCGAGCCGGTACTGATTGCAGATTCCTTTTTTAAGGAATTCATTAAAATCATGAAGGCGGGATAAATCCAAAGTAAAGAAAGAATGGAAAGAATTACCGTAGTAATGTAATTACCTATATTTCTCTTTTGTTTCATTACTGCTGCACCTCCTTAGAACGGGTTGCCTTTAACTGGAACAGGGCAATAGAAATAACCAGAATACAGAAGATGACGGCTTTTGCCTGTCCGTAGCCCTTCCAGAGTGCGCCTGCACGGGCATAGAAGGTCTGGTAGATATTGAGCGCCATCATTTCAGTGGAGTGATTGGGGTCACCGCCGGTTAATGCTAAGTTCTGATCAAAAAGCTTAAAGGAATTGGTCAATGTCAGGAATACACATACGGTAATGGATGACATAACCATGGGAATTTTAACCCTTAACAACGCCTGCCATTTGTTTGCTCCGTCAATTTCCGCTGCTTCAATCAGGGAATCGGGAACGTTCTGCAGTCCTGCAATGTAAATAATCATCATATAACCGATCTGCTGCCAGCACATCAGAATGATAAGGCCCCAGTATCCTGCGGTGGAATTCAGTGCTAAAAGCGGTTTTTCCACTAAGGTTAATACACAGTTAATCAGAATCTGCCAGATATAACCAAGTACGATACCGCCAATCAGGTTCGGCATAAAGAATACGGTTCGGAAAATATTGGTTCCTTTGATTTTCTGGGTCAGTAAAACCGCCAGGCCAAAGGCGATAACGTTGATGGTCAGAATGGAAACTACCGCAAACAATACGGTGAATACAAAGGAACGTCCGAACGAAGCATCCGTCAGCGCTGCTTTGTAATTGGTAAGTCCAACCCACTTTGCATTGTTTACCGTTGTAAACTTACAAAAAGATAAATACAACCCCTGACCAAACGGAACGATAAATCCGATAATAAATGCAATCAATGTGGGAAGAACAAAAATCGGTGCACTTTTCTTCAATGCCTTCTCCATAAGCTACCTCCAAAAAACGGGCAGGCTTTTTTAGGTCCCTGCCCGTTAAATATAATCTAAATTACTGCTGGTTTGCTAACTGATATTCGGTTGCCCATCCGTCTACGAATGCACTTACGACTGCATCCCAGTTAGCATCGGTTTCGTCTGCTGCGTATGCGGTCAGAGCGGAGCCTACACCGTTCTTCCATTCTTCGGAAGGCATTGTGGGGAAGTTCCATGAAACAGGAGTCTTTCCTTCTGCGGTGTACTCTCTGTCCTGCTGAACAAACAGGTTAGTAGATTCCTTGGCATTCTTGAAAGGAATTACAAAGCCCATATCGTCTGCCATGCTGGAAGTACCTTCTTCAGAAGTTACACACCAGTAAAGGAAGTCTAAGGTTGCCTGGATATCTGCGGGATCTGCATCCTTGTTTACACACCAGTAGTTCTCGGTACCGGTGCAGAGACCCTGATTTGCTTCGTCACCTACGCCGATGTAGATGGGAATCATAGCTAAATCGTCATCGGTGAATTTGTTTTCGCCAACTAAGTTAGCATATTCCCAGGAACCGTTCTGGAAGAAGACTGCCTGCTTGTTTAAGAATTCGTTACGGGAGTCATCACCGGTCTTTGCTGCAAGGTCTTTACCTGCACAGGTGCTGTTGTTTACATATAAATCCCAGATTGCACGGTAATTATCCAGATAGGTGCCCTTGATGGCATCGGTGGAGCCGATTCCGTCATCTTTGTATTCAAAGTAAATGGGAAGGTTTGCTAAGTGTGTCTTAAATCTCCAGTCGGAAGAACCGTCCATACCTGCGGAGGTAAATGCTGAGAAACCGAGTTCGGAGGAACGTGCGGTAATGTCTTCCGCTACCTTCTTTAAGTCTGCAAAGGACTTGATGTCATCCACGGTGTAGCCTGCTTCTTTCAGTAAGGTCTTGTTGCAGATCAGACCGTAAGACTCGATTACATATGCAATACCTGCAACGGAATCTCCGTCCTTTAAAGCGTAATCCTCGCTGGTCAGTTCGTTGAATACTGCGGTACCGGAGAGATCATAGCAGTAATCCTTCCAGTTTGCCAGACCTACGGGGCCGTTTACCTGGAATAAGGTAGGAGCACCGCTCTTGCCCATTTCACTCATCAGAGTGGTTTCATAGTTGCCGCTTGCTGCGGTAACAACAGTTACCTTTGTACCTGTCTGTTCGGTATAGGTCTTTGCCAGTGCCTGCCACTGCTCATCCTGTTCCGGTTTGAAGTTCAGGTAATATACGGAGCCGCCTGCTGCGGTGTTTTCACCTTCTTTGTTGTCCGCTGCGGTGTTTTCACTTTCTTTGTTGTCCGCTGCGGTGCTTTCGCTGCCGTTTCCTGCATTGTTTGTGTTGTTATTGCCGCATCCGGTAAGGGTACCTACTGCCAGCGCCGTTGCCATTCCAAGGGCAAATAAACGTTTTACATTTTTCATACTTTTTCTCCCTTTCTTTTTAGAATGTGCTGCCGTGCAGCACGTTTCTTTGTTATGCACTTATCATAGCAGTAAACTTCCCATAACCATTATCAAATATTCAACCTTGAATGCAAAAAATTAAACCTGACGGTTATTGCTCCGCCTCATATTCCTTTATACTTTCATCCGCCATTTTCACAAAGCCTTCCGTATCAATTTTTCCTTCCTTCAGAAGGGGCAGCGCCTCTCCTATCGTTTTCTCCTGCAGAATGGAATTCCATTTTACCTGATAATTGGGAACAATCTGCGCAGCTCCGGTGAATGCTTCCATATAATCGGAAAGCACCTTGGGGGCTTCCTCAAAATCCTGTGCAAAAAAGGCTTCTTTTTCCTGTTTGTTGTAATGGGTGCGGAATTTCAAGAATTCCACTGCCGCCTCCTTTACCTCGTCGCTGTAGGTGGACACCACTGCCCAGCCGAAGGTCTCCGGAGAGGCTACCATGATCCTTTGCGGAAAGGCCGCAAAACGCACCTTATCCTCCCAGCCATCCGGAATCTGGTCAATCAGCCAGTAACCGTTGGCGAGCATGGCTGCCTTGCCCGAAAAAAAGTTGCTGTACGCCACATCGTAATCCACATGCAGAGCATCCTCCGTGGTGTAGGTGAAAAGCTTCTGCAGGGTTGCCGCCAGCTTGTAACCGCTTGGGTTGTCATAGCTTTCCGGCAGCATCCGGCGCATAAAATCCGCTCCCTCCGGATCCTCCGCCACTGCCGCCGTGGCAATCAGCATGGGGGACCAGCCGGTACCCTCCGTATGCAGGGCCAGCGGCGTAATCCCCTTCTCCTTCAGCTTATCACAGCAGGCATAAAATTCCTCCCATGTGGCAGGAAAGCTGTCTACCCCCGCCTGTGTGAACAGTTCTTCGTTATAAAACATACCGGCACAGGTAAAAGCTGCCGTGCTGATGGGACCTAAATACACCTTTCCGTCCTCATAGGTGCATCCCTTTAAGACCGCCGGTTCGATTTCCGCCATCCATTTCTCATCTTCCTCTAAATAAGGTGTCAGATCGGTGAGCCGTCCCTCTTCCACCATCATCTGGTAAAAGGACGGTACCGTGCACACATCATAGATTATGGCGGGCAGGGTCCCGGTCACATTCATACGCTTTAAGTTCTGCCGGTATTCCTCTTCTGTTTCCAGCACCCACTGCACATCCAGATAGTATTTTCCTTCGTATGCCCTGTTGAAGGCATCCGCCAGCTCCTGATTATTTTTCTTTCCCGTGGTAGGATCCACTGTGAAAATAATGGGAATACGCACCTCTTCCGTGCTTTCCTCTTCGGTTTTATTATTATTTTTGCCGCCGCAGCCGGTCAAAAGACCGCCTGCCATTGCCACGGCAAGAAGCAGTGCCAGTGTTCTTTTTCCTTTTTTATTCTTCATTCTGTACACCTCCTCCGGGAATACGGATGATACATGTTGTGCCGTCCTCCTCCGCCCGGTACCGGTAGCGGACGTTGTCCCCGTATTTCAAACGCAGTCTGGTAAGTACATTCACAACCCCGTAACCGTTTTTCTGATTGGGAAAGCTTTTCTTTGCCTCGGAAAGCGTTTTTTCGTTCAGGGCATTGATTTTTTCCGCCATATCCTCCTCAATGGGCGTACCGTTATTGTAAACCACAAGCAGTAAATCCCCCCCGTCCCGGTATATGCGGATGGCAATGATACCGCCCTCGTATATTTCCCGGAACCCGTATTTAATGGCATTTTCCACGAGCGGCTGTAAAATCAGCTTAAGAACATAGGTTTTCTCCGGCTCCACCTCGCAGTCCACCGTGTAAGTAAACAGGTTTTCGTTTCGGATTTCCTGAATCTGAAGGTAACTTCTGACATTCTCCAATTCATCCGCCACCGTCACAATATCATTTCCTTTACTTAAGGAAAGCCGCAGATATTTGGAAAGTGCCTGAATCATTTTCATAGTTGTTTCTTCTTTATTAATACGTGCCAGCATGTATATGGTGTCCAGCGTGTTATACAGAAAATGTGGGTTGATCTGGTTGATCAGCATATTCAGTTCGCTGGTACGCAGCTCCTTCTGCTGGTCCTTGATTTCCGTCAGAAGGTTTTCGATGTTAATAAGCATTTTATTGTAGGAATTTCCAATCCGGTCCAGCTCCGTATTGGTATGCAGATGCACCTGGTGGGAAAAATCATTGCCGTCGAACTCCGTCATTGCCCTGCTAAGCACCTTAATGGGCCTGGTAATTTTGTTGGAAAAATACACACTCAAGACTACCGCAATGGCAATAACCAGAAAATAGATACTAAACAATACCATCATAATTCTGCCGGTGCCTTTCGTTAACACCCGCTCCGGTATTATGGTAAAGACCGAAAAGCCGCTCTGCTTCTGCTTATACAGGAAAAGCATTCCCTCCGCCACTCTTTCGCCCTGCAGCACAACGCCGTTTTTTTCTTCTACGGCATAGTCCGCCAGCAGTCTTTTTGTGCTTTCCGTCAGGGAAAAGGAAGCAGGGAACCAGGAGTCACAGATGTTGCCGCCGCCATCCATTACACCCATGGCGGCTTCCCCGGTAAAGGAATCGCTGCCCTCTTTTATACTGTCCAGAAATTCGCTGTCCATTTTCAGAAACAAATACCCCGGCTCATGGGCATAATCTAAGCTGTGTACCTTTCTGCCGATAAAGAGTGCTTCCTTCCCGGTGCCGAATAAGGTATCCTCCGCCACAAACCAGACCGTATCCGCATAGGAATCCCCCAGCCTGGTCAAGAAACCGCTTTCTGAAAAATCCGCATAGGGAATTTTGGAATAAGAACGTGTATACAGATTCTGCTTGTTATCCACGTAACAGTATTCGGAAACATGGTCCAGATTGATATAGGCAAAATATTTACTTAAAGAATTCTTTTCCACTTCCTCAAGCGGCTTTGCCTTCAGGCTCTGCTGCACCTGGTCGTTTAAGATACATTCCTCCGTAACCTTATCCGCTTTCTGGAACAAAGTATCTAAGGAAATCCCCATCTTTTCATTCAGGAAAGCATACTGGTTCGTCACAATGACCAGCATATTGCTGCGCATATAAAACCAGACTCCTACGCTGGACAGCAAAAGCGCCAGCAGTAAAAGTCCGATTGTATACCTTAAATATTTTTTTTGAAATCCCGATACACTTTTTTTCTTTGTCATGCGTCAAATTCCTTTTTGTATTCGCTGGGCAGTTTTCCGGTGTATTCCTTAAACAGATGGGCAAAGTAGGAAGGATTGCTGATTCCTATCTGGTCGCAGATGCTGCCGATGCTCTCTGCATTGTTCTGCAGAAGCTTCTTTGCTTTTTCCATGCGGCACTGCAGCAGGTACTTTTTAAAAGACATGTGAAAGGTTTCCTTAAACACCCTGCCGAAGTAAACCGGGTTTAAGTAAATATGGGTGGCAACGGAAACAATGGACAAATCCTCTTCCTGTAAATGCTCCTCCACGTAAGCCGCCGCTGCATTCATATATTCCTTGCCGCCCTTGATGTCGTGGGCTTCCGCATATTCCTTCCGAAGCTCTACTGCCCGGCACAGGATTTTGTAGCAGACATCCACTTCCTTGGAGGCATGCAGGCTCTGCATATTGGAATAATAATTCTGAAACTGTTTCTTTAACTCCTCCGTCATACCATAGGAGTCCTCAACCGCCATTTCCGCTTCCAGCATCACGCCGTGCATTTTCTGACGCTGCAGATCCTCATCATCCGGCAGAGCATAAAGAAAGCGGATAAAGGCTTCCTTTAAGCTTTTTTCGTCATTCTTTCGGATAGCACCGAGAATGGGCAGGGTTTCCTCCGTATTTTCTCCCTTTGCCGCCTTTCCGCCGAATTCTTCCTTGACGGCAAAGGTGCTTCCCCCGGAAGCCGTTGCCAGTTCAAACAGCTTTCCTGCTTCTTCATAGCTTTTCCGGATACCCGTAAGTCCCTTGTAGGGCTTGGATATGGATGCCACCACGGGACTCTTTAATTCTTCCCTTGCGTTCTCCAAAAAAGCCTTCAGCTCATGTACCGTTGTATTTTCTTTGGTTTTGACGACAAAGATTTCCGCACCCGTTTCGGAAAGAAAATGCCAGAAAAAATACCGGCTTCCGATTTTTTCCTGCAGTAATTTTTCCAGGGCAAAACGGGAAGCTTCGTACTCCAGCGCATTGGTGATTTTATAGGCAATATCAATATCCGCTTCCACGGTAATGAACCGTTCTTCTTTTTCCGGCATCTGACCGACAGTTTCCAGAACCTCCGTCAGTTTTTCAAAAGGTATCTGATCCTGCAGATATTTCTGCACCACCACCTGCAAAAAGCTCACAGAGTCCCTTTTTACCATCCGTTCCCAGTTTTCAAACTTTTCCGCATTCTTTTTCTGTTCCATGCAGGTTTTATACGCACTTTCCATGGTTTCCTGCAGTTTTTCGTCCTCAATGGGCTTTAAAAGATATGCAAACGCTCCTAATTCACATGCCTGCTGGGCATAGGAGAAATCCCTGTAAGCGCTTAATACAATAAACAGACATTCCTGTCCTGTTTTTTTGATTTCCTCCATGACCTGCAGTCCGGTGACCTGCTTCATACGGATGTCCGTAAGCACCACATCCGGCTGCTTTTCCCTTATGATGCGGATGGCCTGCTCCCCGCTCTGGGCAGTGCCCACCACCCGAAAGCCCATCCGGTCCCACTCATAGGTATTGACCAGTCCTTTTAACAGAATCGGTTCATCATCTACAATTACAAGTTTTAATAATTCCATACATTTATCCTGCATTCGTGAGGTTACATTATATTTTGTGACATCTTCAGTTTACTCCTAAAATACAAAAAATCATACTAATTACCATACCGAAAATGCAAAAAATCATACTTTTTACATTTTTCGTACGGTTTTCTTATAAACAATGCAAAAATAGATACCCTCCGCGACTGCCGTAATCGTCCAGGAAAAGATATAGAGAAGATACAGGGACGGAATGGTGTGGAAGTATGCAAATACGGTGTAAATCCAGATGACACGGAACACGCAGGAGCCCATTACCACGATAATGGTGGGAACCACGCTTTTTCCAAGACCTCTGGATGCCGCTATGGTGCAGTCCATGAACGGCGCCATTACAAAGGAAAAGCCCATAATACGCAGTCTCTGCATGCCGGCATCTATAACCTCCGGGTTGTTGGCAAACAAAGATAGAAACTGTCTGCCGGACAAAAGCAGTACACCGCCCGCAAGGGCAGCCACACCGGCGCCGTAAAACAGACTGATGAAATAGCTCTTCTTCATGCGCTCCTTGTTGCCCGCTCCCCTGTTCTGTCCGATGAAGCTGGCGCATGCCGTGTAGAACGCATTCAGGATATTGAAAATAACCGTATCCGCATTGGCTGCCGCCGAGTTGCCGGATACCATAACCGTGTCAAAGGAATTGACGCCCATCTGCACAAACAGATTGGCAATGGCAAAAATGGCGTTCTGGATGCCGGTGGGCAGTCCGATTAACAGCACGGATTTTGCGGCCTCCTTATGCAGTCGTATTTTACGCACGGACAGGTTGCATTCATCCTCCCTGCGCAGCAGATTGGCGATAATAAGTCCCGCCGATACATACTGGGCAATCACACTGGCAATCGCGACGCCCGCTGCCGCCAGATGCATCACAATGACAAAAAACAAATTCAGCAGGACATTCAGAATGCCCGCAATGCTTAAGTAAACCAACGGATGCCTGGTATCCCCACCGGCGCTCATGACGCCGTTGCCGAAATTATAAACCGCCATACCGGGCAGACCCAGCGCATAAATCCGCAGATACAGCACTGCCTGCTCCAGCAGATCTTCTTTGGTTTTCATGAGGGTAAGCACCGGTCTTGCCAGTACAAAGCACAGGATGCAGGCAGCCATACCCACAATAAAGCATAAAATCAGGGAAGTATGGATGGTCTGTTCCACATTTCTTTTATCCCTGGCTCCCAGGCCCAGCGCCACCTGTACGTTGACACCGCTCCCCATACCGATTAAAAATCCCACAAATAACGAAACGAGAAGGGTTGTGGAGCCGACGGCTCCCAGCGCCTTGTAGTCGGCAAACTTACCGACTACCGCCACGTCGCTTAAATTGAACATGACCTCTAAAAGCTGGGAGAGCATCAACGGAACACTGAATAAAAAGATGTTCTTCCACAAAGACCCTTCTACCATATTAATCGTTGTTTTCTTTTTGTTTTTTGTTTCTCCGCACATGACGATGTCTGCACAACAGTACTATCCCCACGATAACAGCCACCGCTGCCACGGCAATGCCGGTAATAAGCAGCGTACTGTTTTTACTGTTTTCTCCTATCTTAAATGTTCCTTCCGCATCTGCCGTAAATTCTATGTAGCTGCCGATGACGCGGGAGTCCGTTTTTTCAAAGTTTCCGTTCTTTTCCACTAAAATGTGGCAGTTGTCGCTGTCCTCACAGTATACACGTAGGGTGACTTCTCCCTGATACAGGGTGCCTTTCTCGGTATCCTCCTTCGGATTTTCCACCCGGTAACGGTACACGCCGTCCTCCTGTGTGACACTTAAGCATGCGCCCGGATAAAATTCTCCGGCTGCCATTAAAACCGCCTTGCCGCCCTCCACCGTATCCTCGGAGGCAACGGAGGCAATCCATTCCTTGTATTCCGCGTTGAGAACGGTATTGCTGCGGATGCCTGCCTCGTCGATTTCGGGCCAGCTTCCGTAATAGCCTTCTTTTTCCGGTACTTCCGGAAGGTCCAAATCGGAAAGCCTGCTGCCGTAGGTGCAGTTTATCTTTGCCACCTCTTTGTCATCCGCCATAAATGTAACCGTGAAGTATGTAAAGGCATCCGGCACATTTTCCATATTGCTCAGTTCTTCGTAGCTGATGGGGCAGGCGCCGTTTTCATAGCCGATGCCGTCCACACCGTCCAGGCCGCCTTCCACATAATAATTGCCGTACATGGTGCCGTTATCCTTCAGGGAACCGGCAATGCCGCCACCCGCTTCTCCGCTCATGGAAACGGTGTTGCATGCATAGCTGTAGAAAATATCACAGCCTCTGCCGGTGATACCTCCCACATAATTTTTACCGGTGATATTGCCCATGCTGTAGCAGCTCCGGATGGCATAATCCGCAGAACCGGCAATTCCGCCTACATTGCTGCCGCCGGTACTTTCAACGTCCGCATAGGACTCGCAGGAAATAATGGCGCCGTAATCCGCTTTTCCCGCAATACCGCCTACGCAGTCTTTTTTACCGGTCACCTTGCCGGTGTTGCGGCTGTCACGCACTACTGCCTTCACCGTCTGCTCCACATCAAAGCTTTCCGCACCGGAAAGAGTGATATCCTCCTCCGGGTCAAAATCGTATTCCGTGGCAATCTGTCCCACGATACCGCCCACGTTGGTGTCGGCTTCTATGGTTCCCCGGTTGATACAGAGAGTGATCTTCCCCTTCTGGAAACCGGATGTATCGTAAAGTGCTTCATCCGCCACCTCCTTTTCCGTACCGGGATCCCCCGGTGTCACATCCCCGTCCGTTGCCGGTTCGTCGGAGGTGTCTTCTATAGAGATGCCTTCATAACGGAATAAATCGTCCCTGATTTCGCTGGTAAGCTTCCGCAGAACCCTTGCCTGTTCTGTCAGGGCATCCATATTCCCACTGTTTGTATCCGCGGATTTTTCCAACAGATCCGCCAGAGCCTCCAGGCTGTTCGTGGCGTCATCCAGATTCTTGTTGAGTAATTCCAGATTGTTCTTTATAACGCTTTCCCTGCTCTCTGTGGCATCCGTCATGGTGTCTATATGACCGGAAGCGCTTTCTCCGAACTTCTTCAGGGCTGTTTTATAGCTTTCCCAGTCATCATTGCCGGAAATATCCGGCCAGGAATCATTGCCTGATATATCAAACCAAGGATTGTTTCCTGAAATATCGTCCCACGGGTTGTTGCCGGAAATATCATCGAGGGGACTGTCCGCCGTAACATTGCCTGCCTCAGAGCCAGCCATGCCTTCCACCTCCCGGGGTGGGTCATCGGGGTCGGGCTTCATGCCGTTGTTGCCGGACACGTCGGCAAGGTCATCATTCAGTTTCCGTATATCGTTGCTGACACCGCCAAGCTCCTGATTGTAAATATACCAGAGATCCACCGCTGCCGTGGAAAGCTCTTTCCCGGCGGCATTTGCTCCCTTTAAGCTGCCTGATATCTGCCTGGCTATCTGTGTGGCATCCCTGCTCGTCTTACTGATTTCATCGTAAGTGGCATCCAACAGGTCAAGGAATTTGTCCGTTTCCCGGTCCAGCTCCTGCAGCTTGTCGCTTAAATACTGGATTTCCAGAAAAGGCTCCATCTGGCCGGCCATACCGCCCACATCCTTACGTCCCAGTACATGTCCGTTATTGGTGCAGCTCTGTATGTACCCCTGATGCAGTCTGCCCACGATGCCGCCGATGTTGTAGCCCACATGCTCATAACCGATGTCGCCGGTATTGACGCAGAAATAAATCTTGCCGCCGGAAATACCCGCAATACCGCCGGTATCCGTATGGGCAGCCACATTGGAGGTGCTGTTTAGCTTCTCTAAATTGTCCACGGAAAAGTCATCCAGATCATAGGTTACTTCCGTACTGTAGGTATTGATTTTACCGCTGTTGCCGCAGTTGTTCAGGGTACCGTCGTTACTGCCGGCAATACCGCCCGCGGAATGGTCTCCCAAAATCACACCGGCATTCTTGCAACGGCGGATTTCACCGGTTTCCGCGTTGCTTCCGGCAATGCCGCCCACGTTGGTATCACCGATGACCGTACCGGTAAAGCTGCAGTTTTCCACAAGTCCGTAGTTCACACCTACAATGCCGCCTACCTGCTTTGCCGTTCCGTCCGGGGCTACATGTCCTTCCACGGTCAGTCCCTTCACAATACCGCCATCCTGCACATAGCGGAACAAGCCCTTGTCGGAGCCTGCGGATGTAATTTCTAAATTGCTGATATGGTGTCCCGCACCGTCAAAATAACCGCCGAAGACCGGAATGCAGAGCTCATCCGCACCGGTCAGGCTGATGTTGTCCGTAAGAATGACCAGCTTGTCCACGGACCATTCGTCCACGCTGCAATCTGCCGCGAATTTGCGCAGCTCCTCTTCCGTGCCGATTTCTATCCTGGTATATACTTTATCCGCCTGCTGTGTACGGTAGCTGCCGCCCCTGTACTGCTCGTAAGTGGGAACCTCTGCCGCCAGTGCCGGAAATGTGGTCTGTAAAAGAATGAGTGCCGCGCAGACACCTGCCAAAACCTTCTTACTCTTCATGGTCTGCCACCTCACTTTCTGTTCCTTCCGTAGCTGTTTCTTCTGCCGAAGGTCCTTCATCCTCATCTCTTATAGTGCTTTCCCCTTCCATCCGTACTAAATCCCTGGGGCGCACCACCGCACCCATTTCACCGTCAATGATACCCTGGAATTCGCCGTCCAGCACACCGTTTACATATCCTCTGATGTGACCGTTCATGAAGACACGGCCCTTGGCAGGCAGCGCTCTCGTCACATCCCGTTTTAAGGTAAATGCCGTCTTCTGGATGATAATATCACCCACAAGCAGGGTCTGGGGCAGTGCTAAAAGCACCAGTAAAATAGAAGTCAGGGTACCGCGTCCCAGTGCCAGACCGATTGCCGCTACCGCTGCATTGGAGGAAACACCGCTGATGATAAATCCCGCCGCTACCAGCATGGAACCGCTGGTTACGATGGTGGGGAATGCCTGGTTTAAGGATTCAATAGCTGCTTCCCTGATATCCATGTAATTCTTCAGATCCATATACCGGCTGGTAATGACAATCGCATAGTCGATGGTCGCACCCATCTGGATAGCCGATACCACCAGGTAACCTAAGAAGTAAACCGGCTCGTTTAAGAGATACGGCAGGGAGAAGTTCATCCAGATACTTCCCTGGATGGTCACAACCAGCAATACGGGAAGACCTGCCGACTGGAAGGTAAATAGCAGAATAATCATAACAAATACCGCCGTCAGCACGGTAATGATGGTATTGTCCGTTGCAAAGGAGTCGCCCAAATCCTTATCACTGGTAGAGTTTCCGACCAGCAGTATCGAATCTACGTCGTAGTATTGTGCCACGGTATTGCGGATTTCCTCCAGCGCCGCTTCCGTTTCGTCGCCTTCCACCGGGACGGAAAGCTCCAGTACAAAGCGGGTGTCATCTTCACCAATGAGCTGGTCCTTAGCGATTTTTATCTGGGAGTATGCATCCGTCAGCGTTTCCTCCAAATCACCGGAAAGAGTGATATTTCCCTTTTCCTTCTGGTCGTAAATAAACAGGAACATATCAATAAACGGTACCTTGTAGTTACTGACACCGTCAATCAGAGCACCGTAATTATCGTCGTTCAAAGCGTATGCGGAGTACAGGGTATTGGCAATTTCCACATCCATATCCAGCATTTCCGCAAACTGTCTCGGAGAAAGCTGCTCCGTCAGGGTATAGCCGTCCATGGCTTCGATGTTGGCAAGTCCCTGACAGGATTTGACATACGGAAGCCTGGACAGGGCATTTAAGGCTCTTTCCTCTTTTTCGTAGTCACCGTTCGGCACCAGAACCGCAAGCTGGTTGACTTCGCCGAATTCCTTGTTTACCATGCTCACCGAGAATTTATTGTCGCTCATGCGGCTGGCGCTTAAGGAGTTTACATCAAATGCATACTGCGCCTTATTGGAAAGGAAAAATGCCACAATAACCGCCACGATAAGCAGGGGCGGTACAATGTAACGGGTTGCCACACAGAACCTGCCGACTGCCGTAATCTTCGGCACGAAGCTTTTGTGGTGGGTATTGTCAATAGCTTTGGAAAACGTAAGCAGAAGTCCGGGCATCAGGAAGAATACCGCCACCATACTGAAGATAATGGATTTGGCAAGAATAATACCCATATCGTAACCAATCCTGAACTGCATGAACATCATGGCTACCATACCGGAAACCGTGGTTAAGGAGCTGGAGGAAATCTCCGGGATTGCCTTGCTAAGTGCCACGATAACCGCTTCCCGGGCATCCTTGCTTTCATGCTCCTCCATGAAACGGTGGGCTAAAATGATGGCATAGTCCACAGCAAGACCAAGCTGCAGCACCACGGCAATGGAGTTTGTAACAAAGCTGATGGTGCCGAACCAGAAGTTGGTTCCCTTGTTTAAAATTGCCGCTACTATAAATGTCATCAGGTAAACCGGAATTTCCGCATAGGTGGTGGAGGTAAACAGAAGTACAGCCACGATAACCACCGCCGCCAGACATAAAATTAAAATCATGTCGTTGTTCAGGTCGGAGGCATCTCTTTCCTCCTGTCCGATATCGGAAGAATAATACACGTCGTATCCGGAAAGCCCGGAAAGCAGGTTTTCCAGATTTTCCTTGGTGTTTTCCGAATCCGCATCCTCATCAAACGTCACGGAGTAAAGCGCCTCCATATCGTGATAGTGGTCCTTCGTATCGTCAAAATCAAGCATGCTGACGCCGGGCAGCTCCTTGATTTTCTCTGAAAGCTTTTCCGCCTCATCGTAGGTGATGTTGCAGACTAAAATCCGGGCGCTGCCGTAAGTAATAAACTGCTCATCCATCCGGGTAAGACCACGCCTTGTCTCGGTGGTATCCGGCAGGTAGGTCGTCAAGTCGTTGTTGACCTTTACCTTATTCATACACAGCACACTGAATACACAAAGTACGATAAATACAAGATAAAATCCCTTCCTTTTATCCACAATCAATGTGGCAAGCTTAACCATAAAGGATTCGTCTTTTTTCTCTTTTGCCATATTAATCCTCCTTGTTTTGCGCAGCAAAATGCGACTGCCTCTGCAGGAGCAGAGGATTTAGCCTCCTTGTTTCTACCTGTTTCTGTCAACATTTTATCTTAGAACCATTTGTTTGTCCATATAAGAAATGCCAAAAAGCTGTCCACGCAAGAAGAGCTTTTTGGCATTTTTCATTGTTTTATTTTTCCGCTGCCGGATTCTCCGTTGTATTGTATAAATCAGGAAGTTCGTCCAGGGTAATCACATAATCGTCGTTGTAAATTTCGTTTAAGGTATCGGTATCATTGTGGTCGGTAATGTGCTCCGTATGCCAGGTCATGAACCATACCCAGTCCGCATGTGTTGTGGTAAGCTGATCCACGGTAGGAATGCGTCCGCATTCATGGAAGCAGATGGGTCTTTCTTCTCCCACCACATCCTTTACTTTATTATACAATGCCGCATTGGAGCCGTCATTGTAGGAGTCTGCGCCGGCAATGTCCACATAGGCATCTCCGGGATACCAGTCGGCGTAGCCGTTGCCGTTGCCGGAATAACCCAGTACCCAGATTAAATTGTCCAGTCCCCAGTAATTGGTGTAGCGGTCGTACATCATGATCCAGAGCTTCTTAAAGTTTTCCGAGCCGCCCTTGCCCCACCAGAACCAGGCGCCGTCAAATTCATGGAACGGACGCCAGAGCACGGGAATGTTTTCTTCCTTAAGCTCCTGCAGTGCTTCGGCTGCCTTGTCCATTCCTTTGATAAGGGTTTCGTATTCCGGGGTACCCTCGGTAAGCGCTTTGTCCCAGTCGGTGATCGTGGTGTTCATGCACTCGCTCCAGCTTCCCGAGAAATCAGAACCGCAGTGCCAGCAGATGGTCACGATACCGCCTCTGTCATACCATTCCTTTGCCCTTCTGTTCACGCCGTCGAAGTCATCATTCATGTAGTCCAGACCTCGGATGGCGGGATATTTTCCGGTGTTGTCGTAAATGTAGTCGAATTCGTACTGTTCGCTGCCCATCCAGGTTGACTCCTGCTGCCCGGATAAAATAGCATTTCCGTAAGTGTCGCAGATGTAGGCAAACAGATCCTGCGCCGCCTCGCTGGCGTCAGGGTTTGACAGGACGCCCGGCGTGTAGACCGCATTTTCCGCTGCATCGTCGGCATCGGTGCTGCCGGCAGCATTCTCCGTCTGCTGTGTGTTGCCGGTGTTGTTATTGTCCTCCGTCTGCTGCGCATTGGTTTCGTTTTCTCCGCTGCCGGACGTAGCGCAGGCCGCCGCGCCCACGGCAAGAGTCAGGGCACATAATAAAGCAAGTAATCTTTTTTTCATAATCATCAGTATTCCTTTCCTGCTGTTTTTCATTTGAAGTCACAAGTTACTTACAGTATATACCGAACAGACATGAAAAAGCAAAACACTTTTTTATCTCCGCACATATTCTTCTATGGCGTCCGCCGCGCAAGCCACACCGTTTTCTCTCTGCATCTTTGCGGAAATCTCCCTTGCCGCTTCGTCGTACTGTCCGCTCACCAGGTCAAGCAGGGCACTTTCAATCTGTTCCGTGGTGCAGAGTTTTTTCCGGATATATAAGGGTTCCGGCCCGGCTCCCAGCCTGTTGTCCATTCTGCCGTAAAAATACTGGTCTAATGCCAGAGGAATAACAAGTGTGGGACAGCCATACAGAAGGCTTAAACCGTTTGTGGTGCAGCCTCCATGATGAACCACGCCTCTTACATAGGGGAAAATGTAGCTGTAAGGAACCGCATCGATAAAATACAACTTCTCCGTATTGACCTTTTCCACCTCTTTTATCTGGTCTGCCTGGATAATGGCGCGGATGCCCGCCATTTTAGCTGCCGTAAGCGTCCGCTCCTGCAACTCCGCCAGTTCTTCTGACTCCGCTTTTCCGAAGGCAATAAAGATGGGCTTTTCGCCTTTTGCAAGAAACGCACGTAAAGAGTCCGGCATCTCGTACTGCGCCGCATCCTCCGCAGGATGATACCAGTAACCCGTCACATACGTGTCCTTGTCCCAGGAAGTATCGGGCGGCATTAACTGCGGGCTTACCGGGTAAAACGTAAGCAGGTGCCTGCCGTCCATCACCGGATACCGGTCACTCATTTTCCACTTGGGCAGTCCCACCGATTTCCGCCATTTGTTCATCATGATTTTGGTCAGCATGCTCATGCCGCTGTAAAGGCTGTTATAGGTCTTTCCCACCTTGGGGCTGTCGTATTCCTCACTGTATAAAGAATACTTATCCGTTTTATCCATGGGGCTGTAAAAATAACGGGCGCAGGGAATGTGGTAATATTCCGCCGCATGGCGGGCAAATGCCCCACAGGTGCCGTACATGATTAAATCGGAACCCTGGACCGCTTCCATGGTCTGCTCCATGAAGGCAGGGCTTTCTTTTTTCAGCTTCATAAGCCCCTTCATAAAATCCGCCGAGGTCTTATAATCCGTCACCATGTACTGCATCACATGGTCGGCATTGCCGTCCAGATGCAGATAGGTCACACCCTTTTCTTCTATCATGGGACGGAACTTTTCATGAGTTAAAATTCGGAATTCATGCCCTCTCTTTTTCATTTCCATTCCCAATTCCACCAGAGGGTTTACATCCCCTCTGGTGCCGACTGCTACTGCCGTAACACGCATACTACCGTCTCCTTTCTCTTACGCGATTGTCCAGTTCTGGCTTTCCATCTGCAATGCAGCCATATGGGAATAAATGCCGTTTGTCGCGGAAAGCTCTTCTGCCGTGCCCTCTTCTGCCACAACGCCGTCCTTCAGCACCACAATCTTGTCGGCACCGGCAATGGTGCGCATACGGTGGGCAATTACCATAACGGTCTTATTTTTAATCAGACGGGATAGCGCCGTCTGGATAGCACTTTCGTTTTCCACATCCAGTGAAGCGGTGGCTTCGTCTAAAAGAATGACGGGCGCATCCTTTAAGAAAGCTCTGGCAATGGAGATACGCTGTCTTTCTCCTCCGGAAAGCTCACATCCGTTTTCTCCGATCATGGAGTGGTAGCCTTCGGGAAGTTTTAAGGCAAATTCATCGCAGTTAGCCATTTTTGCCGCCGCCAGGACTTCTTCGTCCGTAGCGCCCTTGCGTCCTAAGCGGATATTTTCCAAAATACTGTTGTTAAACAGGGTAACATCCTGGAACACGATGGAATACAAGGACATCAGGGTTTCCGGCTCCACCTTGGAAACATCCATGCCGCCTACGGTTATCTTACCGTGGCTGCAGTCATAGAAGCGGGCTGCCAGACGGGAAATCGTGGTTTTACCGCCGCCGGAGGGTCCTACCAGTGCCGTTACCTGACCCTGCTTTGCCGTAAAGGAAACGTCCTTTAAGACCACCTCTTTGTCCTGATAGGAAAATCCCACATGGTCGAAGCAGATGTCGCAGCCCTTGTTGCTTAAGGTGCTTGCACCTGTCTGCACAGGGTGGTCTAAAATTTCATTCATCCGGTTTACATTGGTACGGGTGCTGATAATGGCTGCCAGATTCTGCAGTACCGACTGCATGGGGTCGTACAGTCTGGAAACCACCAGTAAAAACATAAAAAAGGTCAGTACATCCAGAGACCCCTGTAACAGAAGGGAAGCGCCTACCACTGCTGTGGTTCCGATACCTAATTTTAAGATAAGTTGTGCGCAGGTCATGTAGACGGCGGTTATAAGTTCGCAGTTTGTGACTTCCTTTTCCACATTGTCCACCTTTTTGTCCAGCCCCTTTATGTAGGCGGCTTCCGCATTGTTGGACTTTAAATCCTGCATGGTTTCGATGCATTCCTGAATGCCGTCCGCACATGCCATTTTGGCATTCATGGCTTTCTGCTGCATACGGTCCGCCAGTCTGGCGGAAGAAAACACAATGCCGAAGGAAACGGGCAGTACCCAGAGGGAAGCCAGTGCCATTCTCCAGTCAAAGAAAAACAGACTGACAGCGATTAACACAGTGGAAAGAATGGCTCCCGCAAACGGCGGTATAAAATGGGAAAATGCCGTTTCAAGGAAGGTACAATCCGCCATGATGGTGCTGGTAAGGTCTGCCAGGTCCTTCTTTCCGAAGTAGGAAAGGGGAAGTTTCCGAAGCTTTTCGGCCAGCGTCAGTCTGCGGGTTCCGGTTTCCACATACGTAGCGAGGAAGGTGGCATTGTACTGCCAGTAGGTAATTCCAAATATCAGTGCCAGTGCAAGCAGGCTGCCCACTATGTAAAAAACAGCTCTTTCGTGTGTAATTTCTCCCTTTAACAGATCGCCTACGAAAAAGTAAAGCAGGGAAACGGGCACCATAAAGGAAACATTCTGTACGGCGCAGGCAACGACACCCTTTACCAAATCCTTCGCGCCTCTTTCCGATAACGCAAATCTATGCTGTAATTTCTCTATCATCACGCACTCTCCTTTCCCACTTTCCAGTTTACGGAGGAAATGTAATTCTTCATCATTTCGGCATAAATGCCGCCTTTGTTCTTCAGTTCACTGTCCGTACCGTATTCGGCAATGCTGCCGTCCTTTAAGACATAGATGCAGTCGGCGGAGGTTACGGTGGACAGACGGTGTGCAATCATGATAACCGTCCTATCCTTTGCCAGCTCCTTAAAAGCTGCCTGTACCCTGACTTCGTTATCCGGATCGGCAAATGCTGTCGCCTCGTCTAAAATAATGATGGGCGCGTTCTTTAAGATGGCTCTGGCAATGGCAATCCGCTGGCCTTCGCCGCCGGACAAATAAACGCCGTTTGTTCCGATGACCGTATGTACGCCGTCCGGCATTTTTTCCACAATGTCCATGCACTGTGCCTGCCGCAGGGCTGTCATGACTTCCTCTTCCGCAGCGTCCGGCTTTCCTAATTTGACATTATCTAAAATGGTTCCTTTTATCAGACGGCTGTTCTGGAATACAAAGGAAACGGTTTCCATCAATTTTTCCTTGCTGATATCCTTCACATTGACGCCGCCGATTAACACCTCGCCTTCCTTCACGTCGAAGAAACGGCTGATAACATTGGCAAGTGTGGTCTTACCGCCGCCGGAGGGTCCCACAAAGGCTACGGTCTGACCGCCCTTGATGGAAAGGGAAATATCCTTAAGCGCCTGAGTTCTCTCATCGTAGCTATAGGATACATGACGAAGCTCCACGGAGTTTTCTTTGGGATTTTTCGCATTCTGTGTTTCTTTCAGAGGCTCTAAACTTAAGATATTGTCCATACGCTTCATGGCATCTTCTAAAAGCATGTTGTTTTCACTCTGGAACATAATTTTTGTCATGGTTACCGTAAGAATGGGCGTCAGGATAATATAGAACAAAATATTCAGAACCAGCGTTGTGCTGATGCCGCCCTTCGTAAACCAGATACCAGCTGCCAGAATAAACGCAAATATACCGTTAATCAGAATGGTGAGCAGACACATTGGAATACGCATGCTCTTGGTATAGGAAATCGCCCATTCACTGTAACGGTCGATGGATTTTTTGAACTTTTCAAAGGAATAAACGGTCTGTCCGAAAGTCTTTACCACCGGCACGCCGCGCACATATTCCACAGCTTCGTTGGACATGTCTTCCAGTGCATTCTGGTATTCCTGCATCTTTACCTTTAAGGTCGGACCGGTCATGAACACCATCATTACCACAAAGGAAAGCACAATGGGTATCAGGCAGATAAGTCCGAAACGCCAGTCAAACGCAAACAGAAGAACCACCAGTCCCAGCGGGGTCACATAAGCGCCCACCATATCCGGAAGCTGATGCGCCAGAAAGGTTTCCGTTGCGCCGGAACATTCCTGAATGGTCTTTCTGACCTTGCCGCTGCCTTCCTTTTCCAATGTGCCGAGGGGCAGGGTGATGACATGATGCAGCATGGCTTTCCGCAGATTTGCCTGCACACGAAACGCCGCTAAATGGGAGCACATCAGGGCGCAGATATAAATAACAAGGGACAGTGCCGCAAACAGCACCGCCATCCAGCCGTTATGGATAAGCCCGGCTGCCTTTGAAAAGTCAGGCATAACGGTGAGCACCTCTTTGATGATGCGCCATAAAAAATAGAAGGGAATCAAAGCGAAAGCCGCGCTGACTCCCGATAAAATCCATGAGGCATATGTGAGGAAACGGAAATTTCCCGCATAGCCCATGAGCTTTGACAGGTTAGATTGTTTTTTCATAAGAAACCTCCTTTTCAATTAGTTTATGCTAATTAGTCTATGCTAACCGCAAATCAAAAAGCAATGGGACATCACTGTCCCATAATTTTGGCCCAGCCCGCTTCAAAAAACAGATGAAGCTCTCTTAAATAGCTCTCCGCTTCTTTGGGCGGCATATTGTGAATAATCATTTCAAAAAAACCGTTAAACATCGCCGTCACAATAATGTGCTTTAGGTGCGGGGATATTTCCGGTGCCGGTCTGCCCAGTTTTGCCAGTGTTTCCAGATAATCATCCGTGGACTTGATTTCCGCTTCGATAAATTCATCCCGCATACCGGAGAAACGGGTGCCCTCCGACTTGCATAAAATCAGATAAAATTCCTTTTGGTGCGCCAGTCCGTACTGCAGCATTTCCTTCATGCAGTTCTGGGATATTTCTCCCATATGCTCCGGCTTTTTCTCCTCCGGAAGTTTGTAAAATTCCGCGAGCGCATTCTTAAACTTCTCCGTCAGGTACCTGTAATGGGTACCCACAATGGCTTCAAACAGACCTTCCTTATCCCCGAACCGGGTATAAATGGAGCCCGTGGTGGTACCTGCCTTGGCGGCAATGTCCCGCAGCGAAGCATCCGTATAGCCCTTTTCCAGAAACTCTGTCATGGCGCAGGATAAAATCTGTTCATATACGCCTTCAATCTGTTTTGCCAGTGCATCCGCCTCCCTTATATAAACCTTGCACACATTTTGTCCATAGCACTTTTGCTTGGGACGTTTCATTATTCATAACGCCGTTATGAATATATCACCGGGAGATTTATCTGTCAAGAGGTCTTGTCTTTGCTTTTCAGAATGTTATAATAGACATGCACAAACTGCAAAGAGCGGCACATTCTGTTTTACCGAAATACTGTGTCCTCGGAAAGGCTGAACTATGTGGGCATACGAAAGTGTATTTTATCAGATTTATCCCCTGGGCTTCTGCGGCGCACCCTTTGAAAACGACGGTGTGCTGACACACAAAATCAAAAAGGTGGAGGACTGGATTCCCCATATGAAAAAATTAGGCATCAATGCCGTCTATTTTTCTCCGGTATTTGAGTCCGACACCCACGGCTACAACACCCGGGATTACAAAAAAATTGATGTCCGTCTGGGTACCAACGAAGATTTTAAGGAAGTCTGCAATAAGCTCCACGAAAACGGCATCAAGGTTGTTTTAGACGGCGTTTTCAACCATGTGGGCAGGGGCTTTTACCAGTTCCAGGATGTCTTAAGAAACAGGGAGCATTCTCCTTATTTAAATTGGTTCCACATCAATCTCTCCGGCAACGATGCGTACAATGACGGTCTCTGGTACGAAGGCTGGGAGGGCAACTACGACTTAGTCAAATTGAATTTACAGAACAATGATGTGGTGGAGCATATTTTAGATGCCGTAAACTACTGGATTGATTATTTTGACATCGACGGTCTGCGTCTGGATGTGGCTTACTGTCTGGATGAAAATTTTGTCAGACGCCTGCGCAGCTTCACCGACAGCAAAAAGCAGGATTTCTTCCTGCTCGGCGAAATGCTGCACGGCGATTACAACCGCATGATGAACGATTCCATGCTGCATTCCGTTACCAATTACGAATGCTACAAGGGTCTGCACTCCAGTTTCAACAGCATGAACCTGTTTGAAATCGTCCATTCCCTGCTCCGTCAGTTCGGACCGGAAAACTGGACGCTTTATAAAGGAAAGCATCTGCTCTCCTTCGTGGACAACCACGATGTGACCAGAGTGGCAAGCATTCTGCAGAACGAAAAGCATCTGCCTCTTATTTATGCCCTCTGCTTCGGCATGCCCGGCATCCCCTGCGTATATTACGGCAGCGAATGGGGCGAAAAAGCAAATAAAAGCGAGGGCGACCCGGCTCTGCGTAAGTGCTTTGATGCTCCCGTTTTCAATGAACTTTCCGAATGGATTTCCAAGCTGGCGGAAGCCAAGAAGAACTCCCATGCCTTAAATTACGGAGACTTCCGTTCCGTTGTTCTGACAAACAGACAATGTATTTTTGAAAGAAAAACAGACGGCGAGCGCGTGCTGGTTGCCATCAATGCGGATGCTGCCCCCTATACCGCACACTTTGATGCCGGCTGCGGCACCGCCGTGGATTTAATTACCGGAGAGCCCCACGATTTCGGAGGCGGCAGCGAGCTTCCCCCTTACAGCGCTTATTTCTGGAAGATGGAGCGGTAAGGAGGATTTATGTCCCAGATTACCAAACGTGCCCTGGAGGCATCCCTTAAGAATCTGCTTTTGCAGAAGCCCTTGAATAAAATCACCATCAACGATATTACCGAGGACTGCGGCATCAACCGCATGACCTTTTACTACCACTTTAAGGATATTTACGATCTGGTGGAGTGGGCTTGTCTGGAGGATGCCACCAAGGCGCTTGAGGGCAAGAAAACGGCGGAAACCTGGCAACAGGGATTTTTACAGATTTTCTATGCAGTCCGGGAAAACAAGCCATTTATTATGAATGTTTACCACTGCGTGAGCAGGGAACAGGTGGAAAAATACCTGACACCGCTGACCGACAACCTTCTTTTAGGTGTGATTGCCGAATTTTCAGAAGGCATGGTCGTCCGGGAAGAGGATAAGGAATTTATCGCCCAGGTCTACTCCTATTGCTTCATCGGCATTATGATTGACTGGATTAAAGACGGCATGAAACAGGACCCGGAAACCCTGGTGGAACGGTTTACTCTTGTTATACAGGACGACATCCGAATGGCGCTGAACCGTTTCCGCAAAGACAAACCGTTATAAAACCGTGTTTTTATCAAAACATGCAGAATGATAAAAATTTTGACAGCTTTTTCCCCATGATTATTTTTTAGTCATGGGGATTTTTCTGTCTATGGTTCTTTCTCCCGAATACAGGTATAGTAAAGCCATCGAAAGGAAAAAATAAATTGATTTTCCTATTCACATGAAACAAAAACCAACAAACATCAACAGGAGGTAATGATTATGTATTACGGAGCAGGAACTTATGAAGCATTTGCACATCCGGAGAAACCGGAAGGCGTTGACAGAAAATCAGCTTATATTATCGGTACCGGTCTTGCCGGACTATCGGCAGCATTTTATCTCGTAAGAGACGGTCAGATGAAGGGTGAACGTATTCACCTGTTGGAAAAATTAGACTTAGCAGGCGGCAGCTGCGACGGTCGCAAGGATATCACAAAGGGCTTCTACATGAGAGGCGGACGTGAAATGGACAACCATTTTGAATGTATGTGGGATATGTTCCGTGACGTTCCTTCCATCGAAACCCCGGAGGTTTCCGTGCTGGATGAATACTACTGGTTAAATAAGCATGACCCTAACTATTCTCTTTGCCGTGCTTCCGTCAACTGCGGCGAGGATGCCCACACCGACAAGAAGTTCTGTCTGGACAAGGCTTCCGCACTGGCACTTTCCAAATTATTCATGACACCGGAAAAGGATCTGGAAGACAAGAAGATTTCCGATGTTCTGCCGGACTCCTTCTGGGACACCAACTTCTGGCTTTACTGGCAGACCATGTTCGCTTTCCAGCGTTGGTCAAGTGCTCTCGAAATGAAGCGTTACCTTTGCAGATATGTGCACCATATTGACGGACTGCCCGACTTCAGTGCTCTCCGTTTCACCAAATACAACCAGTTTGAAAGCATGATTCTTCCTCTGGTAAAATATCTGGAAGCACACGGTGTTCGCATCGAATACGGAATGGATGTGAAAAACGTCATCATTAAAAACGTAGGTGACAAGAAAATTGCCGAGAAGATTGTTTACCTCAAGGACGGCAAAGAAGAAGAAATCGGCCTGACCGAGGATGACCTGGTATTCATTACCAATGGATGCTGCACCGATACTTCCTGCTACGGCGACCAGACCCACAAACCCGACCTCTCCGGTGTAAAGAACGGTGCCGGCGAGTCCTGGGATCTTTGGAAGAACATTGCAAAGCAGGCAGTAAACGGCGAATACGGCGATCCCGACAACTTCTGCGATGACTTTGAAGCAACGAACTGGATGAGTGCGACCGTGGAAACCTCCAACGAAGAGATCATTCAGCACATTATCAAGATTTGTAAGAGAGACCCGAGAGCGGGCAAAGTTACCACCGGCGGTATCGTTACCGTAAAGGACAGCACCGACAACTGGTATCTTTCCTGGACCATTAACCGTCAGCCCCAGTTCAAGGCACAGAATAAGGACTCCGTTTTAATCTGGGTATACTCTCTTTCCACCGGCAAGGAAGGAAACTATGTAAAGAAAGCGATGCGCGACTGTACCGGTGAAGAAGTCTGCAAGGAATGGCTCTACCACATCGGTATTCCCACTTCCGAAATCGACGACCTGGCTAAGAATGCCTGCAACACCACGACCTGCTTCATGCCGTTCATCAATGCATTCTTCCAGCCCAGAAAGAAATCCGACCGTCCTCTGGTCGTACCCGAGGGCTCTGTAAACTTCGCTTTCTTAGGTCAGTTTGCCGAAACACCGAGAGACACCATCTTCACCACCGAGTACTCCATCCGTACCGGTATGGAAGCGGTTTACACCCTGCTTAATGTGGACCGTGCCGTTCCCGAAGTATGGGCCAGCCAGTACGATGTGCGTGAACTGCTTCGTGCCTGCTACTATGCTATCGACAAGAAGCCCATTTCCGAAGCCAAGCTTTCCTTCAAGGAAAAGGAAATGTTAAAGGTTGTCTTAAAGAAAGTAAAAGACACCGACATCGAGCTTCTGTTAAAGGACAGCGGACTGATTGAGTAAGCATTCTTCTCTCTATAGATCACATGATTACCACAAGCAGAACTCCCCCGGACTTTTGTCCGGGGGAGTCCTGCTATATGCTAACTATACCTTTTTTTATTTTAAGATTACGGTAAATACTATCGCTATCAGCAGGGTAATAACACCCGCTGCCATTGCCAGCAGAATTTTCTGGTAAGGTCTTTTCCCTTCCTCCTTCGCCTTGGCAATCTCATCCAGTCCTTTTCCTTCTGTAAAAGCAATGATTTCCCGGTAGGTCTGAATGTCGAATTTTCTTTTCTTCTTCTCCACTAAAATTGCGACATACATCCCTGCTGCCAGCAGCAGTACCCATATGCCAATCCCCACAAACCCGAAAAAATGGGCTAACGGAATCGGTGTAATCATCATCGCCAGAAGTAAAACGGTAAATACTGCACTCAGTTTTTCAAATTCTTTCTTGTCTTCCTGCTTCACCTGCTGTTTCATAATTTCTACGTCTCCTTTGATTAAAGTATCGAGAGAGGTATGAAATACTTCGCTTAAAAGCAGCAGACTTTTTACGTCCGGATAGCTTTTATCATTTTCCCAGTTGGAAACGGTCTGTCTGGAAACATACACCTTTTCCGCCAGGGCTTCCTGGGACAGGTTTCCTTCATTCCGGTAACGTTTAATCTGATTTCCAAGCTCCATATCATGCCCTCCTTTCCCTCTTACTTTATCCAAAGCAGAGTTTTAAGTCTATCAAACCTCTTTGACACAGGTCTTTTTCCTGTCTTTTTTTGTCTGTCAAAAGCTTTTGACAGGCGCCTTTTGTTCTATTTTCGGCAATAAATCACGCCTATGCCGGCTCCCTGCCCGCAAGAATGGCTTCCACATCTTTGATGTCCATGTCCGTTGCCGCCGCTATCTGCTCCGCCGTGAAGCCGTTTTTGTGCATATTCCCTACGAGTCTGGCTTCTGTTTTTGCTTCGCCAATCGCAATGGCTTTTTCCTCAATTCCTTCTCCCAAATTGCACATAACATTCACATCCTTCCTCAAATTTTCTTCTACCGGTATATGATACTCCGTTTCCATGATTGTTAATTTTTCTTCTACCGTAAGTTTCTGTGACAACAATGCACCCAGCAAACGATGCAGCTCATACCCCTCTTCGGGTCCGGGCAATTCTTCCGACAGACCAATCATAATGATATTCATTAAATTAAGATTGCCCTTCCATTGATTTTTACCGACCAAATCCTCTTGTGTCAGATGAATATGACTCAGACTGTTCTCTTCCATATTCATACATACCCAGATGGAATATACACTCCGGATGTCATCATAATGTGAATTCACGAAATCACGCTCTTTCTGTGAAGAAATCAGCCTTCCTACATAAAAAACTGCCCTGTTTATGATTTTGTATTCCGTGGGATTGTTTTTCTGTGCCTCCACATTTAGGATAATTTTGTTCAGGGCACCTTTGTTTTTCTCTGCTGGGGCTTCCTCCGATGCAGCCGGGTCTGTTTTAATCGGTTCCCATGCATAAAAAATAATGTCAAACTTTATGAGTCCTTCGTGTATTTCCTGATTTTCCGTATTGAGTCCTATAACCCTCTGCCCGTTTTCTTCCCGGGCTGTATTGGTCAGCCCCGGCTCCACCGGCACCATACTGATATAGGGCTCTCCTTCAATATACGGCACCACATCCTCCGGGACCATCCCTTTGTATACATCCACTGCATTTACAAGGATGTTGGCAATAATGTTTTTTTCCGCCAGCAGACGCTTGACACACATATCATACTGTGGAATGGCATCCGCCGCTTTTACTGCGTTTTTTAGTTCTGTACTCACAGTCTTCCTCCTTCTGTCCGGAATAACGATAGATACGTTATCCGCAAAGGCATCCAACTGTATCTATATTATACCTTGGTTTGTTTTTTGATACAACAAAATCTTTTATTTCGTGTATCTGTTTCTACTGTTTCAAAAATGGAATAATAAGCAGGATGTTCCGAATGTTTCAGATACCGGTATGAACCGGCTTAGAATATAGAATAGTTAGAATTATCTGCTCAGAAAGCATTATAACGTAAATTTACAAACTATGCAAGGACAACTCTTTGATTTTTCTGCAATAAAGTAGTATACTAATTGCATTATTTTGAAACAAGAATGAAAGGACCGACTCTATGAATGTAAAGATTGTGGCAGACTCCACCTGTGATTTGTCTGCGGATTTGATTGAAAAGTATGACATTACCATTATTCCCCTTTGTATCGTAATGGGGGAAAACAGCTACTTTGACGGCATTGAAACCACACCGGAAGAAATATACAAATGGGCGGATGCCAACAAGACCACTCCCAAAACGGCTGCCGTCACCATCGACAATGCCGCTTCCCTTTTGAAACCTTTCATGGACGAGGACAGAGAAATTGTTTTCTTCGGTATTTCTTCCCAGATGAGCACTACCTGCAATGTGGTACGTCTGATTGGAGAGGAAGCCGGTTATGACAAACTGCATGTCATTGATTCCCAGAGTCTTTCCACCGGAATCGGTCTGCAGGTTCTCTATGCCGCCAGACTTTCCATGGCGGGAGAAAGCGCCGCCTCCATTGTGGAAAAAGTAGAAAAAAGAAGGTCTGCCGTCAGTGCCAGCTTTGTCATTGATACCCTGACCTATCTGTCCCGCGGCGGCCGCTGCAATTCCGTTACCGCCCTGCTTGCCAATACTTTAAAGCTGAAGCCGGAAATCGTGGTAAAGGACGGTGCCATGATCGTTGCAAAGAAATACCGCGGTCAGCTTGGTTCCGTGCTTTTGAAATATGTCAAAGACCAGGAAGAAGCGCTGCTTGCTGCCGATAAAAACTGCGTGTTCATCACCCATTCCGGCTGCAGCGAGGACATTGTAGCGCCCGTAAAGGAATACTTAGAGAGCCTGTCCTATTTTGAAAATATCTATGTTACCAGAGCCGGCGGTGTGGTCAGCAGCCACTGCGGTCCCGGCACCTTAGGCGTTCTGTATTATACGGACGGCGAATAAAGTGAACTCATAACTATGGGTGTTCTCTCACCCATAGTTATTTTTTTCCAATTTGACCCTATTTGTCTCTTTGCTTTTCTGAGTCAATTTTTTTCCCTTTCCTTTTCCTTTTGTTGACCCTATTGGCTTCTTCCCTTCCTTAGGTCAACTTTTTCTCTCCTTCTTCCTTTGGTCTTTTGACTCTATTGGCTTCTTCCCTTCTTTGGGTCATATTTTCCTTCATTTCTTCTTTTTTTCTTTTGACCCTGTGCGCCTTTTTCCTTCTTTAGGTCAAATTTGAAGAAAATAAAAGGTGCAGACGAAGTTAAGGTCTGCACCTTTTGTTTTCTATGTATTTTGCGAAAGGATATTATGCAAACGGATTTTCGGTCGGGTATCTTACGCCTGCAGGCTGGTTGTAGTCAAGGTCTTCGATGGGAACGCCGATGTACTTGAATACTTCGTACAGAGCTTTACCGAAGTGACCGAATGCCACTGCTCCGTGGTGAGGGAAGTTCTTTTCAATCAGAACGTGACGGTAAAATCTGCCCATTTCCGGAATAGCAAATACGCCGATGCTGCCGAAGGACTTAGTGGCAACCGGAAGTACCTCGCCCTGTGCAATGTATGCGCGGAGCTTGCAGTCTGCGGTACTCTGCAGACGGTAGAAGGTAATGTCGCCGGGCATGATGTCACCTTCGAGTGTACCGTTGGTAACTTCTTCGGGCAGGCTTCTTGCCATAATCATCTGGTTCTTCATGTTGCAGAATGCCAGCTTCTTGGAGCAGGTATTGCCGCAGTGGAAGCCCATGAAGGTATCCTTGTGTGTATAAGGGAACTTGCCTTCGATAGACTCTTTGTACATATCAGCAGGAACGCTGTTGTTGATGTCAAGCAGGGTAACGGCATCCTCACTGACGCAGGCACCGATAAACTCGCTTAAGCAGCCGTAAATATCCACCTCACAGGATACGGGGATGCCCATACCGGTCAGACGGCTGTTTACATAGCAGGGAACAAAACCGAACTGTGTCTGGAAAGCAGGCCAGCACTTTCCGGCAATCGCTACATACTTTCTGTAACCTCTGTGCTGTTCTACCCAGTCAAGAAGGGTCAGTTCGTACTGTGCCAGCTTAGGCAGGATTTCCGGCTTTAAGTTGCCCTTGCCCAGTTCTTCTTCCATTTCCTTAACCTTTGCGGGAATACGCTCGTCACCTGCATGCTTGTTGAATGCTTCAAACAGGTCAAGTTCGGAGTTTTCTTCGATTTCCACGCCTAAATTGTAAAGCTGCTTGATGGGTGCGTTGCAGGCTAAGAAGTTAAGCGGTCTGGGACCGAAGCTGATAATCTTTAAATCGGAAAGACCGATGATGGCTCTTGCAATGGGTAAGAAGTCGTGCAGCATGTCTGCACATTCTTCTGCAGTGCCAACGGGATATTCGGGAATATAAGCCTTTACGTTGCGGAGTTTTAGGTTGTAGCTGGCATTTAACATACCACAGTAAGCATCGCCTCTGCCGCCAACTAAGTTATTCTGGCTTTCTTCTGCTGCCGCGATGAACATAGCCGGTCCGTCAAAATGCTTTGCCAGTAAGGTCTCGCTGATTTCGGGACCAAAGTTTCCGAGATATACGCACAGAGCATTGCAGCCTGCTTTTTTGATGTCTTCGAGCGCCTGTACCATATGAATTTCGCTTTCTACGATACAAACCGGGCACTCATACACATTACCGGTGCCGAACTTTGCGGTATAGGCCTCCATCAGGGCCTTTCTTCTGTTGACTGATAAGCTTTCGGGGAAACAGTCACGGCTGACTGCAACCACACCTACTTTTACTTCGGGAAAATTACTCATAATATTATCCTCCTTGTTTTTGCGGAGCAAAATCCTGCTATGCATGCATAGCATATCCTCATGCGAGGAGAGGATTTATCCTCCTTGTTTTCTTTTACTATTCTCTCATTTTTGTTATACTTACAGGCTTAAATTTTCGCCCTTAAGACCTAAGAAAGAGCCTTCGGGAAGTCCGCCTTCCGCATGGCCGATCAACCACTTGTTGACTGCCGCAAGCAGGGCATCTTCGTTGGGAGCCTTGCCGTTTTCTACCTTGGCATGGGTTGTTTTTAACTCGTAATTGGTGCCCTTCGGAAGAACAACCGCTACCTGGAAGCCACCGTCCTCTACATGGCAAGGTGCATAGTGCAGGGTGGTTGCATAGATTTCCACTGCAGTGCCTGCGGGTACCAAGAACGCCTCTACCTTGGAAGTATCATAGGTAAAATCTGCTTCCACATCCTGCAGGGAACCGAGCATCAGTACCGCATCCTCTGCAGCAATGTTAATTTCGGAATCTCTGTGATATTCCAGGGCGTTTAATTTCTTGTTATGACCGTTGCAATAACCGATCTGAATAGGCATTTCTCCGTAAATAACACTGGACAGTTCTTCCTTTACAGGCAGTTTTTCCAGACTTTCCACAGAGGGTTCATAAACCACATCTGCGGGAATGGGAGTTTCTTTTAATGCTGCAACAAGCTCTGCCACATCCACATGGCTGATGACGCGGCCGTATTTTTTGAATGCCGCATCCGTAACTTTTTTAATTTCCATCTTTCCACCAAGTCCTTTCTTTTGAGGTGCTGTTCTTATTCCGTCTGTACCGGAACCTTACGCGGTACCGTCCATATTTCATCCGTTCCGGAACCTTATGCGCCGCCGTCCTTATTTCATCCGTTCCGGAACCTTACGCGCCGCCTTATTTTATCACATCAAATACCGGTTTCAGCGCCGGATAAATCTGTTTGAACTGTGCGTATTTTTCATCGTATTTTGCGGCAATGGAAGGATCCGGCTCAATGGTATCCACTACCTTCACCATCTTCTCTGCAATTTCTTCCACGCTGCCGTAAACACCGCAGCCTACCGCTGCCAGCATGGCCGCTCCCAGTGCAGGACCCTCTTCGCTCTCGATTTTGTCCACCTTCAAATTCAAAATATTGGCAATCATCTTACACCACAGCGGACTCTTGGCACCACCGCCGCAGATTTTGGTGCGGGTAATGGGAATGCCCAGGCTCTTTGCCACTTCCAGGGAGTCCCTCAGTGCAAAGGCTACGCCCTCGAGCACCGCCTGTGTCATATCTTCTCTTGTAGTATCCATGGTAATGCCGGTAAATGTACCTCTGGCATTGGGATTGTTGTGTGGAGACCGTTCTCCCATGAGATACGGCAGGAAAAATACGTGGTTTTCTCCCAGTTTGTCAATACCTTCCTGTTCCTTGGCGTATTCCTTGGTTTTCAGGATTTCATCCATCCACCATTTGTTGCAGGATGCCGCGGATAACATACAGCCCATCAGATGATAGGTGCCGTCCGCATGGTCAAAGGAATGCAGGGCATTGTTTTCGTCCACACCGAACTTCCGGGAGGAAATAAAAATTGTGCCGCTGGTTCCTAAGGAAATATTGCATCTGCCGTCTCCTACGGTGCCGGTGCCCACAGCTGCCGCCGCATTGTCACCCGCTCCGGCAATCACCTTTGCCGCAGCCGGAATGCCCAATTCCTCCGCTACCTCTTTTTTCAGGGTGCCGACCACTTCATAGCTTTCGTAAACCTTTGCAAGCCACTCCGGCTTCACACTGCAGATTTCGCACATCTCTTTGGACCAGGTCCGGTTCTTTACATCAAAGAGGAGCATACCGGATGCATCGGAAACATCGGTACAGTGCACACCGGACAGCCTGTATGCCAGATAATCCTTCGGCAGCATGATTTTCTTAATTCTTGCAAAATTTTCCGGTTCTTTATTTTTTACCCACAAAATCTTGGGCGCCGTAAATCCGGTAAAGGAAATGTTTGCCGTATATTCGGAAAGCTTATCCTTACCGATTACATTGTTCAGATAATCGCATTCTTCATAGGTCCTGCCGTCATTCCACAAAAGAGCGGGACGGATAACTTCATCGTTTTCGTCCAAAAGCACCAGACCGTGCATCTGTCCGCCGAAGCTGATGCCGGCAACCTCTTCCTTTTTTTCATCCTTAAGCAATTCCTTCAGTCCGTCCATCGACTGTATGTACCAGTCCTCCGGCTTCTGCTCAGACCAGCCGGGATGCGGGAAATACAGGGGGTATTCCCGGGAAACCGTCTTCTTTATTTTACCATTTTCGTCCATCAGTAAAAGCTTTACTGAGGAGGTTCCTAAATCCACACCAATAAACAGCATATTCGTATCCTTTCCGGTTTTCATTTGTCTGCCGTATCTGTTTGCAGACTTTCACATTTAAAAAAATTATACCGTATCCGGGGGATAAAAAACAACCGACTTTTTCTATATGAAATACCTATAAAATTAGTTACAATTTTGAGAAATCATGATACACTGAACAAAGATTTAATCTTTGGAAGGAATGAAGATTTTATGATAAGTATTTCCGAATATCCCGTACCTGTCCTGACAGGCGATTTTTCCCATAAAACCATACATGTAAGGGTCCCCGGCTCCAAGAGCATCACCAACCGTGCCCTGCTGCTTGCCATGCTTTCCGACGGAAAAAGCCATCTCACCGGCGCCCAGTTCTCCGAGGATTCTTCCCATTTTTTGCAGTGTCTTTCGGATTTGTCCTTTGATGTGGCATCCAGTCCCGAAACCGGTGAAGTTTCCGTGCACGGACTTTCCGGCAGACTGCCCGTAAAAAAAGCCTCCCTGTATGTGGGAAGCGCCGGCACCGCCGCACGCTTTCTGTCTGCCGTACTTGGTGTGTCGGAAGGAGAGTTCTTTTTAGACGCTTCCGAACAGATGAAAAAACGCCCCATGGCACCGTTGCTTTCCGCCTTACAGTCCGTCGGCTGTGACATTTCCTTTGCGGAAAAAGAGGGATTTTTCCCCTTTACCCTGCATGCCCGCGGATTTCAGAACACGGACCTTACCATTGATATTGACAAAAGCAGCCAGTTTTTAAGCGCTCTTTTAATCGCCGCTCCCCTGGCAAAAGAGGATGTGAAAATCAAAGTGGCCGGTACACACGGCATGGCATATATCGAAATGACCTGCCGTATGATGGAACAGTTCGGCGTTTTGACCGAACATCCTTCCCCGGACACTTTCCTTATAAAAGCCGGGCAGACTTACCGGGCACAGGATTATGCCATTGAACCGGATGTTTCCGCCGCCTGCTATTTTTATGCCCTGGCTGCCCTGTCCGGCTGCAGTGTCATTGTGGATGGCGTACCCGAACATTCCCTGCAGGGCGATACCGAATTTTTAAACATCCTTGAAAAAATGGGCTGCCGGGTTACCCGGACAAATGAAGGCATCTGCATAACCGGACCTGCTGCCTGTGCAGAGTCTGCCGGTGTAAAGTCTGCTGATGCAGGCTCCGAAACTGCTTCCCATGCTTCTGGCTCTGCTTCCCATGCTTCCGGCTCTGTTTCCCATGCTTCCGGCTCTGTTTCCCATGCTTCCGGCAGGCTGCACGGACTCACCGTGGACATGTCCTCCTGCTCCGACCAGGCGATTACTCTTGCCGCCATCGCTCCGTTTGCCGACAGCCCCGTTACCATTACCGGCATCGGTCATATCCGTGGACAGGAAAGTGACCGTTTAAGTGCCATCACCGAGAATCTCACTGCCATGGGTATCCGTTGTGATGAGAGAGCCGACTCCATAACCATCTATCCCGGAGTACCGAAACCTGCCCATATAAAAACCCATGACGATCATCGACTCGCCATGGGCTTTGCCGTTACCGGCTTGTTTGCAGAGGGCATTGTCATTGAAAACCCTTCCTGCTGTAAGAAGACCTTTGCGGAATTCTTTGAATGCCTAGAAGAGGCTGTGGAAAATCTGCAGAAGTAGTACGCATTTTTTGACTCATTTCTGTTTTTTTCGCTTTCAGGTCAAACCAAAATTACGGGCTCCGCGTACTTCTTTGACTCATTTTCCACTTTCCACATATAGAGTCAAATTAAATTTCTGTCCGGCACTTCTTTCTTTGACCCTGTAACACTTTTCTTCTCTCTGAGTCAAACCAGGTTTCTGTCCGGCACTTCTTTCTTTGACCCTGTAACACTTTTCCTCTCTCAGGGTCAAACCAAGTTTCTGTCCGGCGCTTCTTTCTTTGACCCTGTAACACTTTTCCCCTCTCTGAGTCAAACCAGGTTTCTGTCCGGCGCTTCTTTCTTTGACTCTGTGACACTTTTCTTCTCTCAGGGTCAAACCAGGTTTCTGTCCGGCACTTCTTTCTTTGACTCTGTGACACTTTTCTTCTCTCAAGGTCAAATTCAGGGGCTTTTCTCCTATGGAGTTAAATAATGTGCAAAAAAACAGGGCTGCCGCTCAGCAAAATTGCTAATGCAGCAGCCCTTCCTTATTTTTATGATTTTTATGCCGTAATCACGGTTCCGTTCTTTCCCTTCAGGGCATCCTTTACATGCTCCATGGAGGTGATAAGAACACTGCCGCCGGGTACTTTTTCCAGATAGGAAACGGCTGCTTCAATCTTCGGCAGCATGGTGCCTGCCTCAAATTCGCCGGTTTCCATCATGGCCTTTGCTTCCGCTACGGTCATCTTTTCAATCGGTTCCTGATTGTCCTTGCCGAAATTTCTGTAAACCTTATCCACGCCGGTCAGAATAACCAGCGTATCTGCCTGTAAATCGGATGCTAACTTTCCTGCAATGCTGTCCTTCTCGATAACTGCGGACGCCCCCTTTAAGATGTGCTTCTGGGGAATCACAGGAATACCGCCGCCACCGCATGCAATGACAATCTGGTCGGCATCAGAAAGCGCCCTTATGGCATCAATTTCTACAATATCAATGGGGGAAGGCGCCGCTACCACACGTCTGTAGCCCTTACCCTCTTCCTCTGCCACATAATTGCCTTTTTTGATTTCGATTTCCGCATCATCCTTGGACATATAACGGCCGATCTTCTTGGTCGGCTCATAAAAAGCTTCGTCATAGGGGTCCACGGTTACCTGGGTTAAAACAGTGCTGACGGTTTTCACAATACCACGGTCCAAAAGCTCGGCACGAAGGGAATTCTGGATATCGTAGCCTACATAACCCTGGCTCATGGCAGAACATACGCACATAGGTGCGGGGGTATAATCAATGTAAACACGGCGCAGCTCGGTCATTGCTTTGTGAATCATGCTGACCTGCGGGCCGTTGCTGTGGGTAATGGTGAGCTGGTAGCCGTCCTCTACTAAATCTGCCAGTGCCTTTGCGGTCTTTTTAACGGCATCCAACTGCTCTAAGGTAGTGGAACCGAGTGCTTCGTGTCCCAGGGAAACAACTGCTTTCTTTTTACTCATGAGAAAAATCTCCTTTTCTATCGTTTTATTTTATTCTGCGGCACGCTGCTTTTCCAGCTCCGCTCTTTTCTTTCTCTCCTCGGTAATGTCATAGTATTTGTCCGTAATAATGCCGCGGGTTACCAGACTGTCATAGGTTGCCCTCTGTGCCTCCGTCATTTTCATTCCCACGGAGGAATTCAAATCCGTGATAACACAGCCGGTATAGGCAATCAGCCAGAAAAGCGGAGAATCGTCCTTGGGAATCATCTCCCAAAGCTTCGCTTCCGGTATGCCGGTTACATTCATCAGTGTATGCAAATGTCCTTCCTTCATGGGAAGATAACCCCCGTCGGGAAGAATTACGCCTTCCTTAAAATCCGCACTTTCCATGCGTCACCTCTTTCTCATAAAAACATATTCGGGCATGACCTGCCCACCCTTTCCAAAACACGGAAAAAATATGTATTTATCATAGCATATTTTTGCGTTTTCGGCAATAAAAACAGGGCATCCGTTTCCGGACGCCCCGTATTATCTTAACTGCATGCAAAAATGGGTAAATCTTATTTTATTTTGTTTCCTTCTTTTCCTTTTTAGCCAGAAATACCAGAACACAGGCACTTCCTGCTGCAAGCAGCACGTAAGGAAGTACATGGGTGGTATCGCCGGTGGAAGGATTGCCGTTCGTAAGCATGGAAGCATCGGAGGTAACGGTAATGGTGGTGCTGACGCTGCCTTCTACGAAATCCATGACAACCGTGTGGCTGCCGTCGGACAGGGTATCCAGATAGGATGCCGGAAGACCGATGGTAGCATAATAGGTCTCTGCATTGGCTTCTGCAGGTGCTGCCAGCTTTACCAGTGCCTCAATTGCATTGCTCTGGGAAGGTAATTCTGAAACAGCACTTTTAGCTCCTGTGGAAACAATCGAACCGGATGTAGGTTCCGGTGCATAGCTGGGATTTACAGGAGACTCGCTGGGTGTAGGCGCTTCACTGGGTTCAGGCGGTGCATAGCTGGGCATAGCGGTGGTTGCTGCCGGTACTTCCGTTGTCGGTATCTTGGTAGACGAAGGGGCCTGTGTTTCCGGTGCAGGAGTAACAACAGGTGCGGTTCCGCCGACTTCAATATCTATCTGTACAGGAGCTTTCTCTCCCATAAGATATACCCCATCCACGCGGATTGCCACAAAATGGTTCTTGGGAACGTCTACCTGAAACGTATACTCCTGGCCGGAGTTACGCAGGTAAATACCGTCCGCACCGGAGGTCAATGACACCGCTGCAGATGCCCATGTGCCGCAAAGCAGGGTCAGGGCTGCTACGGATGCCACCGTCCATGAAAATAACTTGGTTTTCTTTTTCTTCATTGTTTTCCCTTTCTGAAAGTATATTTCTATACTTCCTCACACAATAAATATATTTGCATGCATGTAAGACCTTAGTTTTATCCATACATCAGACAGGAACTTATGGCAAAGCCGATGCTCCAAAGCCCGGCCAGCCGTTGTACCGCCTCCGTATGTCCATTATGAAAAGCTTCCCACCGGCCGAACAGCACGGCAACCGGAACCGGCAGAAACAGCATATAGCGGAAATCCATGCTGCATCCGAAAGGATACCGCAGGTAAAAAAACACCGTGCCCATCCAGAAAATTCCCGCCGCCAGAAGGCAGAAATTTCTTTCCCTGTCTTTTTCTTTCCATTTTATGTAATGCACCATGGCACAGATACAAAAAAGCGCCTGTACGGTGTTAAAAAACAACAGCATTGCGGGTATCCAGCCATAGCAGGTAAACTGAAATTCTCCGAACAGGGAAGACTTCAGGGCATACACGGGAAGATTGTAATCTGTCCATACATTGGCATAGGTAGTGGTAAACAGGTTCCCGATATCCCAGAGAAACAGTCTCTGCCAGACCGACCGGTCCCCCGTATACAACGCACTGTCCCTGGACATTTCCAACACATACGTGAGCGGTTGTCTGAAAAGAAGATAATTCCGCAGACTGTACCAGAGTCCCAGCGGCAGGCTGATTGCGCCAAAGACCGCATATTTTAGCAAAAGTCCCTTCCAGGTTCCGTTCTTGCACGCTTTAAGGAAACTCCCCGAAAAAACCACCGCCGTAAATAATGCCAGTGTTGCCATGGATATCTTGGTCATCATGCCAAGTCCGTAGATAACCGCCAGAAGCAACGTATTTTTCCAGCTCTTTTCCCTTTCCCATTTCAGGGTAAAAAGAAATGCCAGAAGCATAAACATTCCGCAAAGAGCATCCGGTCCCAGCCTTCCTCCGCTCAGAAAATAAACCGGCAAAAAGGAGACAAGGAGCAAAGCCCGGTACAGACCCTTTCCCGAAAGTCCGCATTCCCTGAAAATAGCACAGGCAATCAGCAGACTAAAGCAGGACACAGTACAGGAAACCGTCCTTGCCGCATCCACCAGATAATATGCTTCCGAACAGCCAAGAAGCCCGTTTAACAGCTTTGAAAAAAAGGCTCCCGCAAAATAGTACAAGGGCTGCTGGTAAAACTGCAGATAATTATCCGGGGGAAGCATCCCCTGCATGGCAAGAAGCAGATACGAAGCATGCCCTCCCGACGACAGGTCAATTCCCCACAAATCATGGGAGCGGACGGTAAGCGGTGTATAAAGCAGGTAAACCACGCGCATGAAAATTCCCATGGCAAGAATAAGGCCGGTAATCTGTTCTTCCGTGTAGGTATTCTTTTCCTTTTTCCGCAGGCAGTCCCGCAGCAGAATAACCACACCCGAAATTTGAAACAGAAGATTGGCATACCGCACATACCGGACGTTTCCTTGTTCCAACTGTAAAACCCTGCTTATAATATAAGAAAGCAGGACAAAAAGCAGGACACCCGTATAAAGCAAAGCTTTTTTGAAAGATGTTTTCATAGCGTCCTCCCTCCTAAGCAATATTCCAGTCAGACAGCACTTCCAGTACCTGATTTACAAAGTCCACACGGATGCTCTGCCCCGTAAGCACCGGATAATACAGAACATACAGTGCAATGCCGATGCCGGAAAGAACCAGTATGTTTCTTTTTCCGTGCCTGCTTACGGATACGGAGTTTCCAATCATCAGCACTAAAATAAGCGAACTGATAAAATACTGGTAAACAAAAACCGTCCGGTGTATGAAAAGCCATGGCAGAAGCATGACTGCGTAGGCTATGATTAAATACAACGCCCTGCGGCAGTGTTCTTTTTTCCACAGATAAAGCTGGTGAAACAGGGCGATAAGCCCGCCTACGGCAAGCAGCGGATTTAAGAAGGTCATTACCACGCTGACGGTGCCGTCCGCAAAATACACCCTGCTGTCGGCAAGCGGTTTGCTTCCGTAGAGCCACTGATACCATTCCGAGGAATACGGATGGTCAAACACGCAGCTGCTGTGATAACTAAGCATCAGCGCGGCATTGGCAATCATATGCCCGAAAAGTCCCTTGTCCGGATAAGCCTTTACAAAGGGCAGGTAGGAAAGTGTGTAAATGCCAAAAGGTATAACGATAAAACAAAGCACACACCACAGACCTGTTTTCACAAGGAAACTCCTGTGTTCCTTTATTCCCTTTATCCCTCCGATGTGTTCAAGCAGAAACCAGAAAAACAAAACAGCAATACCTGCTGCCGCATACACTCCCGTCCACTTGATGGCAACGGCAAGTCCCATGGAAATACCTCCGGAAAGAAGCCAGAGTCTCTGCTGCCACATCGGTTTGTTTTCTGAAAGCGCCTGTGTGTAGCCGTACATGCAAAAAAACATGAGCATCGAAAAGAACGCAACCAGAATATCAATGGTGGCAATCCGAGACAATGTCGTATTCATAAATGCTGTCCCTAAAAGTACCGCCGAAAGACAGGCGATGTCCGTCCTGCAAAATATTTTCCGGGCAAACAGGTACATAAGCGGGATTAACAGTGTTCCAAACAGGGCACACATAAAACGCCAGCCGAAGGGATTCATGCCAAACAGGGCAATTCCTATGGAAATAATGCTTTTTCCCAGAGGCGGGTGCGTGTTTTCATAGATGGAAAGCCCGTGCAGGAATTCATAAGCCGTCCTGCCGTGGTATACTTCATCAAACATGGTTTCATCATAATAAGTCGGTTCCCTGATAAACAATTCCTGTTCATCAAAAAGCTGCGGATAATCCGCCGCATTGGCGGGAAGAACCGGCTCTCCCGCATCATCCAGACAGACGATTTCCATAATCTGTGCCTTATCCTCCATGAGAACCATTCCCAGGGAAGATACCGTCCGGTCAATCTCTACGTTATTCCAGCAAAACGCACTCTCCACCGAGTACCGGCTCTTTACAATTTCCCAGGTATCGGTACTCCTGTCATATACCGAAAACGAAATTTCCCGCTTTCCCTTATAGCCCAGATAAACGGAAATTCCGGAAATCGGCTGTTCTCCGTCAAATTGCAGGACAATTTCATTTTCTCCCACTTCCCCCACCTTTATGGTTTCAAAGGTTTCCGGGGTATGCAGGCTGCCCAGCCGGTAAAAGATACAGATGCCGAAAATCAGGGTAAACGCCGCCATGCAGAAAAAATCCCTTGCCGTAAGGCGGCTGTTTGCAGCTGCATATGTCTGTGTAAGCGCTGCCGCCGATTGTTCCCGCCCACCGTCACTGACATCCTGGATTGCAGGTTCCACTGCTGCGGCAGGCAGTGTCACTGCCGTATCGGGTTGTCCCGCTGCCGCAGCAGTCTGTGTGGTTGCCGCAGCGGGCTGCTCCTCCGCATCCGGGGCGCCAAGCGCCCGCACCAGCGCCGTCACAACCGCCATTCCCATAAGACATACCGAAAAAATATATGCCACCGGGATATTTTCCACATTTCCCACATCCCTGCCGTGCTGCAAAAAAATCTGCGTGGCAATATTCCAGAGGAAGAGTCCGGCACCGCCGTATAGATACTCCGGCAAAAAAGCCTCCCTTCCGATGTTCTTTTTCTGAAGCAGTCTGTCCGCCATGCAAAGCACCGTCAGTACAAACATGGTCAGGTACATGGCTTTCAGATTGCCGGAAAGAATAAAGCAGGAAATTCCCGGCTGAAACAGATAAAACGCAAGCGCCCTTTTCTGTGCAGACGCTGTCCGTCTGCGGCTGATATAAAAATACAGGAGTCCTAAAATCATCCATTCCGTTGACAGACAAAGCAGGTTCCGGCTGCTTCTTGTCTGTAACATAAAAAGCGGAACTATCCGGGTAGCTATGTAAAACAGCAGAATTTCTCCCCGGGAAAATTCCACCGGTCCTTTTTTCCTGCAGGTCAGGTAAGTAACCCAGAACAGGACGCAAAATACAATTACCGCAATAAAACATGAAAGCATATTCTTACTTTCCCTCACCCTTCTTCATGGTATTCCTTCTCTGTATTGACCTGCCATATGGCCTTTCTGTCCTTCTTTTCATCGAACAGACAATCCACCGCCGTCATGGCCGTCAGCATGGAATGGTCCATATTGTTGTACCGGTGCTGTCCGTTTCTGCCGATGCAGTAAAGATTTCCGATGCCGTCCAGCCACCGGCGCAGCTTAGGCATTTCCGCATACGTGTCAAAATATGCGGGATATGCCTTTTTCACCTTTTCACAATGGAACAGACGAACCTTTGCACCGGAAGAAAGAATGCCCATCTGTATCAGTTCTTTTCTGCCGAAATTCCGCCATTCTTCCGGGGACATGTTCCACATAGCGTCCCCTTCTTCGCAGAAATACTCCAGCCCCAGAAAGACGGTGTTCTCCGCATCCTTTACCAGATAGGGCGACCAGTTGTTAAATATCTGTATGCGGCCCATTTTTACCGCCCGCTCCTGCACATAAATCCAACAGTCCGGAAGCAATGCCGTTTTCCTCTTTTTACCGAAATTCTTTTTCCCATAAGATACCTTTTTTACGGATGCCTTATCCACCAAAAGCCCGACCGTCACAAAATCCCGGTAAGGCAGTCCGGAAGCAATTTTTCCAATCCTTTCGGGCACATCGTTCATGGCTGCCACCAGATCCTTTACCGCCATACCGGAAAAAACGGTGTCCGGCTCCAGGTACTTTGTTTCCCCGTTCTGCTCATAGGAAACCCTGCTTATTCTGCCGTCTGCCTGTGTGAGTCCTGTTACTTTGCAGCCACACCAAATCTCCCCGCCAAGCGATTTGAATGTTTCCGCTGCCGCCTCCCACATCTGTCCGGGACCGTATTTCGGATAATAAAAAGTCTCAATAAGAGAGGTTTCCACATCTCTTTTTCTGCCGTGGAGAACCTTACCGAGCATATCCTTTATCACCGCCGAAACCGAGAGTCCCTTTACCCGCTGGGCACCCCAATCCGGTGATATCTGCGAGGGATGCCGTCCCCACAGTTTTTCCGTATATCCTTCAAAAAAAATGCTGTACAGTTTTTTCCCGAAACGGTTGATATAAAAATCCTCCAGAGAATTTTCCTTCCGTTTCCGGACGCAGGATTTCAAGTAGCTGAAGCCTGCCTGTAGCATGGTCACAAGTCCTAAATTTTTAATCGTTGTGAAATTCATTTTGACCGGATAGTCAAAGAAATGCTTCTGATAATAGATGTGGGACACCCTTTTCCGCACCAGAAAATCGGCGGGCAACATGTCCTTCCACCAGTCCATAACCCTTTTATTTTTGGTAAAAAAGCGGTGACCGCCCATATCCATACGGTTTCCGTCACAATTTACTGTTTTGGAAATACCGCCCATGAACCCGCTTTCTTCCAATATTACGACCTGATACTGAGAATTTTTCCGCAAAATTTCCACACCGGCAGTAAGACCCGCCGGTCCGGCTCCTATAATCACAATCTTTTTCATTTTTTCCTTTCACACAGTGCCAGGGTCCTTACCCCGGGTTGTTTCGGAGGTCTGTTACTCTTCCGTCAGTTTTTTCGCCACCACCACAAATCTTCCCTCATTTGTGTGGTAGCTGCAGGTGGATAACAGCAGGACCTTATCCCCAAACATAAGCTCCTCATCGGTTTTATACAGGGCCGATTTTTCAACCCCTTCTTTAAAGTCTGCAAAGGTCTGTTCATCCGTTAAGCTTTTATACTGATAATAACGGAATCCCGCCTCGCCTTCCTCATAAATCTTGCTGTAGAAGGCAGCCACGATTTCATAGGTCCCCTGCTCGTATAAGGTATCAAAATAAATGTACGGATGCTCTGCCCAGTAGTCCCTCTTCTCGTAATAAGGCAGGGTGCCGAACATGGTGCGGTTCTTCATGCGGTGCCCGTATACCACATACAGATTGCCCTCTTCCGTGCAGGAAGCATCCAAAAAAGGCGTACCGCTCCGGGCATCCGAACCGTCGAAAGCTCTCCGCAGATAATATTCCGGATCCGCGGGCGTATACATCACCGGATAATTCACTTTGGTGCCGTCTATACAGATCCAGCCGTAAAAATCCGGGTTTTCCTCATAAAAGGGCAGATACGGCATAAGCATCCCGGTAGCTGCATCCGTTTCCATGACCGTCCTCGGTTTTCCTGCCACCTTTTCTTTGGGCGCCGAAGCAGTCCCCGTGGCTGTCTCCGCTGCACTTCCGTCCCCTGCTCCGTCCTTGCCGGCGTTCCCGTTCTCTGCACCGGAAGTATTCTGCACGTCCGAACTGTCTGTTTCCTCCCCCGAAAATCCGGAGACTTCGGAAAGCTTGGCGGCTAAATCCGAGAATGCCTTATCCTCTTTATATTGTTCCGCCAGCGTCCATACAATTTTGCCTGCCGAAAACAGGAAAACTGCGGCGCAGACCCCCATGGCGATATGTATCCCTATCTTCTTTTTCATACCGGTTCCCTCTTTGCTAATGCTTAATTTTAAAGGCTTCCCTGTCATTTGTCAATGAAACTTACAAGCAATATTTTGCAACAAAATTTTGCTTCCATATATTGCATGCAATCTTTTGCATTTTGGGGCATCCCGTGTTATGCTGATATTATTATAAAAAAATGTAAAAAGGAGATTTCCATGAAAAAAACAAGAAAGTACTTATCCCTTCTGCTTCTTATGTCCGTATTTTTCCTGTGCGCCTGCTCCACCTACGCCAACAAATCCTATACTTTTAATGTCAGTACGGGGGAACAGATCGAAGTGACCTTAAATGTGAAAGAAGGCTATGATTTAAGCCAGGAAAACGGACAATTCACCGTTTCCGACAAGGACGGCAACGATATTCTGACCGGCATTTTCCTTTTAGAGGGCTATACCGACTCCTACCGGGAAGTCGTGGATGCCGACCCGGATGCCACGGTTTTAGAGGATAAAAGCACCGGTGGTATTACTTATTTATATTATGAATACGACGGGGAAACCGGCATGGAGCACAACTTTATTGTGGACATTGACGGCGCCAAAACCGGAGTCCTGCTTGCCAGCCGGGCTTCCGAAGAAGCAGCTTCCAAAGCCTTCTCCATGTTAAGCTTTGAAAAGGCGGAGTAAGCTGTGCTGAAAGATGCTGCTGTAAAAGAACATACATAAAGGGCATGTGCGAAAGGAAGTTCCCGAAATTTTGGGAGTTTTCCTTTCTCACATGCCCTCTTTTTTTTACAGATTGGAGTAACCCATCAGGTATTCATCCACCTGTCTGGCAACGGCTCTGCCTTCCGCAATCGCCCATACCACTAAGGACTGTCCTCTGTGCATATCACCGGCACAGAATATCTTGTCCCGGCTGGTCATATAGGAGCCGGGCGCCGTTTTCACATTGGTCCTCTCGTTCACATCCACCTGAAAAGCCTTGGTCACATATTCTTCACTGCCTAAAAAACCGGCGGCAATCAGCACTAAATCTGCCGGGATTTCCTTTTCCGTACCCGCAATAGGCTTCATCAGCATTCTGCCCGTCTTTTTATCCTTCGTGGGCGCAAGTTCTACTGTTCTGGCTGCTTTCACATGTCCCTTTTCGTCCTTGATAAATTCCGTTACCGTGGTCTGGTACACTCTCGGGTCCTTGCCGAATACGAAAATGGCTTCTTCCTGACCGTAGTCCGTCTTGCAGACCTTCGGCCATTCGGGCCAGGGGTTGCTTTCCGCTCTGGTAAGCGGTGCCTGGGGCATCATCTCTAACTGGGTAACGCCTGCCGCCTTCAGACGGATTGCCGTTCCCACACAGTCGTTGCCGGTGTCGCCGCCGCCGATAACCAGTACCTGTTTTCCCTTTGCCAGCTCGTAAGGCACTTTGGAAAAATCGCTGTCCAGTAAGGTTTTCGTTACTTTGCCTAAGAAGTCCACAGCAAAGTAAATGCCTTCCGCATCCCTGCCGGGTACGGAAATGTCACGGGGATGGGATGCACCGCAGGCTAAAATCACGCTGTCATACTGCTGCATCAGTTCCTCCGCCGTCACATCCACGCCCACGTTTACATTACAGCAAAATTCCACACCTGCTTTAGTAAGTAAATCCACTCTCCGGTCAATGACCTTTTTGTCTAACTTCATATTGGGAATGCCGTAGCGGAGCAGTCCGCCCGGTCTGTCGCTTCTTTCAAAAACGGTTACCTTGTGGCCTCTTCTGTTTAAGAGCTGGGCAGCCGCCAATCCGGAAGGACCGCTTCCTACGATGGCTACCGTCTTGCCGGTACGCACACCCGGTTCTTTTTCTTCCACAAGACCGTTGGCATATGCATATTCAATCAGGGTTCTTTCATTGGCTTTCGTGGATACGGGAGCCGCATGCACGCCGCAGGTGCAGGCTGCTTCGCAGAGCGCCGGGCAGACCCTTCCGGTAAATTCCGGGAAGCTGTGGGTGCTTGCCAGTCTCTTGTATGCCTGATCCATTCTGCCGCTGTGGACAAGCTGGTTTACTTCCGGTATCAGATTGTGCAGGGGACAGCCGGACGCCATGCCCGCAATCATCATACCCGCCTGGCAGAAAGGAACGCCGCAGTCCATACATCTGTCTGCCTGTTTTTTTGCCTCTTCCACAGGTGCCACATCATGAAATTCCTCAAAATTCTTTATTCTTTCTTCGATGCTTTCCATTGTTCCTTCCCTCCTTATGCCTTTCCTACGCTTACATAAAAGGCCTCAATCTGTGCCTCTTCCTTGCCCATGCCCTGTTCCTCAAACTGTGCGGAGAGGTGGAGCATGCGCTTGTAATCACCAGGAATAATCTTCTTGAACTTGGGCAGGTATTCTTCAAAATGCTTTAAGATTTCCGCACCCTTTAAAGAACCGGTTGCTTTGGTGTGGTTTTCAATCATATGCAGAAGCTCTTCTTCATCTGCCTTGTTGTCCACCTTTTCCATGAGAACCATTTCCTTGTTCAGATTTTTGTATAAGCAGTTCTGGTCATCAAGTACATAGGCAATACCGCCGCTCATGCCGGCTGCAAAGTTCTTGCCGGTAGGGCCGAGCACTACCACACGTCCGCCGGTCATGTATTCGCAGCCATGCTCGCCGACGCCTTCGACTACCGCTACGGCACCGGAGTTACGGACGCAGAAACGTTCGCCCGCCATGCCCGCAATATACGCTTCACCGGAGGTAGCGCCGTAAAGCGCCACGTTACCGATGATGACGTTTTCCTCGGTTTCATAAGCGGCATCCTTGGGCGCATACACAATCAGCTTACCGCCGGATAAGCCCTTGCCGAAGTAGTCGTTGGAATCGCCGCAGAGGTCAAGCGTAAGTCCCTTCGGAATGAAGGCGCCGAAGCTCTGTCCGCCGGCACCGGTACATGCCACGGTAATGGTATCTTCCGGCATGCCCTCCGGATATCTGCGGCACATTTCCGCGCCGAGCAGGGTACCGAAGGTACGGTCGGTATTGGTCAGTTCAATGGAAACTCTGGCGGGAGTGCCGTTTTCCAGGGCTTCCTTTACCTTCTTCTGTTTCAGAAGTACAGTTTCATCCTTTACTTTATTCAAGGCAAAATCATACACCTGCGCCGGATTGAAAGCGGCATTGCCGGACTGCTTTAAGATAGCGCTTAAGTCTAACTTTGCCTCTCTGTCCGTCAGATGTTCTTTTGTCTTTAACAAATCGGTTCTGCCCACCATTTCTTCCACGGTGCGGACACCTAATTTTGCCATATATTCCCGGAGCTGTCTGGCAATGAAGAGCATAAAGTTCTCCACATATTCGGGCTTGCCTGTAAATCTGGCACGAAGCTTGGGATCCTGGGTGGCAACGCCCATGGGGCAGGTATCGAGGTTACATACACGCATCATGACGCAGCCCATGACAACTAAGGGTGCAGTTGCAAAGCCGAATTCCTCTGCGCCAAGCAGCGCGGCAATGGCTACGTCCCTGCCGCTCATCAGCTTACCGTCGGTTTCCACGATAACTCTGTGACGCAGGCCGTTGGAAATCAGGGTCTGATGTGCTTCCGCAAGACCCAGCTCCCAGGGAAGGCCGGCATTGTGGATGGAGCTTAGGGGTGCCGCACCGGTACCGCCGTCATAACCGGAAATCAGGATAACCTGCGCACCTGCCTTGGCAACACCTGCCGCAACCGTGCCGACACCTGCTTCGGAAACTAATTTTACGGAAATTCTTGCATTTTTATTGGCATTCTTTAAGTCGTAAATAAGCTGTGCCAAATCCTCAATGGAATAAATATCATGATGAGGGGGCGGAGAAATCAGGCTCACACCGGGTGTGGAATGTCTGGTCTTGGCAATCCAGGGGTAAACCTTTCCGGCAGGCAGGTGACCGCCTTCCCCGGGTTTTGCACCCTGCGCCATTTTAATCTGGATTTCCTTGGCACTCAGTAAATAACGTTCGGTAACTCCGAAACGGCCGCTGGCTACCTGCTTGATAGCAGAGCTTCTGTCGTGGTCGGTTCCTGCCGTTGCCAGTCTTTCGTCGCTTTCACCGCCTTCGCCGCTGTTGGACTTGCCGTGCAGATGGTTCATGGCAATGGCAAGTGTGGTATGAGCTTCCTCGGAAATGGAACCGTAGGACATCGCACCGGTCTTGAAACGCTTTACAATGGACTCTTCGCTTTCTACTTCGGAAAGGGGAATGCCTTCCTCCGGGTAGTTAAAGTCAAGCAGGCTTCTTAAATAACCGGTATCCTCCGCATCCACCATTTTGGTATATTCGGTAAATTTTCCGTAGTCCCCTTCTCTTGTGGACTGCTGCAGCATATGGATGGTCGCAGGATTGTAACGGTGCTTTTCGCCGCCGCTTCTCATCTTGTGGCGTCCCACACTGGCTAAGCTGTAGTCCGTCTGTAAGCCCAGAGGGTCAAATGCCTTGGAATGCTGGGCATCGGTCTGTGCGGCTAAATCTTCCAGTGTGATACCGCCGATACGGCTGACCGTACCGGTGAAATATTTCTCGGTTACTTCCCTGGAAATACCGATGGCTTCAAAAATCTGGCTGCCCTGATAGGACTGGATGGTGGAAATGCCCATCTTGGACGCAATCTTTACAATGCCCTGCAGAATGGCGTTGTCGTAGTCTGCAACGGCTGCGTAATAATCCTTGTTCAAAAGTCCCTCTTCTATCAGCTCCCCGATGGTGGCATGTGCTAAATACGGGTTGACAGCGCTGGCGCCATAGCCAAGCAGGGTGGCAAAATGATGCACCTCTCTCGGTTCTGCGGACTCCAGAATAAGAGACATGGCGGTACACTTCTTGGTCTGTACCAGATGTCTGTGAACAGCTGCCACCGCTAAAAGAGATGGCAGTGCCACATGGTTTTCGTCCACGCCTCTGTCGGAAAGGATGAGCACGTTGGCGCCCTTTCTGTAGGCCTTGTCCACTTCTACGAACAGATGGTCCAGCACTCTCTGGAACGGGGTGCTCTTGTAGAACAGGATGGAAACCTTTTCTACCTGGAAACCGGGCTTGTTCATATTTTCGATTTTCAATAAATCCAAATCTGCCAGAATGGGATTTTCAATCTTGAGTACATGGCAGTTCTCCGGCTTTTCCTCCAACAGATTACCGTTTTTGCCCACATAAATGGTGGTGGAGGTTACGATTTTTTCACGTACCGCATCAATGGGCGGGTTCGTTACCTGCGCAAACATCTGCTTAAAGTAACCGAACAGCGGCTGGTATTCCTTGGACAGTACGGCAAGCGGCGTATCCACACCCATGGCGCCGATGTGCTCGGAACCATTCAGTGCCATGCTGCAGATACCGTCATGGTATTCTTCGTAGGTGTAACCGAATGCCTTCTGCAGACGGGCACGCTCCTCCGGTGTGTAGGAAGGTACCATCTTGTTGGGAATTTTTAACTCCCGCAGGGAAATCAGGTTGCTGTCCAGCCATTCACCGTAAGGCTCCTTGTGCGCATAGGTTTCCTTAATTTCTTCATCCGTGAAAATCTTGCCCTTTACGGTATCGATTAAGAGCATTTTGCCGGGATGAAGACGTTCTTTCTTTAATATATGGCTTTCTTCCAGAGGCAGCACGCCCACTTCGGAAGAAAGGATGAGTCTGCCGTCATCCATGACATAATAACGGGAAGGCCGCAGGCCGTTTCTATCCAGTACGGCGCCCATCACATCGCCGTCGGAGTAAAGAATGGAAGCCGGGCCGTCCCAGGGCTCCATCATGGTTGCATAATATTGGTAGAAATCGCGGCATTCCTTGGAAATGGTGTCGTTGTGGGACCAGGGCTCCGGAATTAAAACCATGGCTGCCAGAGGCAGGGGCATACCGCTCATTACCAGAAATTCCAGAGTGGCATCCAGCATGGCGGAGTCGGAACCGTCCTTATGAATAACCGGCAGTACCTTGCTCATGTCGTCCGGATCAAAGGTATCGGTATGCATGGTTTCTTCCCGGGCAAGCATCTTGTCCACATTGCCCTTAATAGTATTGATTTCACCGTTGTGTACGATAAAGTGGTTCGGATGCGCTCTTTCCCAGCTCGGATTGGTGTTGGTGGAGAAACGGGAATGCACCATGGCAATGGCGGTGGTATAGGACTCATCCTGTAAATCCTTAAAGAAAGTACGGAGCTGTCCTACCAGAAACATTCCTTTATATACAATCGTTCTGCAGGATAAGGAAGGAACATAGGTGTTGTCGTTGCTCTGCTCAAACACTCTTCTTACCACATACAGCTTTCTGTCGAAGTCAAGGTCACTGCCGATACCTGCGGGTCTTTTGATAAAGCCCTGGTAAATAGCGGGCATGCAGGATCTGGCTTTCTTGCCCAGCACCTCCGGTACGGTCAGCACTTCACGCCAGCCTAAGAATTCCATGCCTTCTTTTTTTACAATGATTTCAAACATCTTCTTCGCCTGGCCGCACTTTAATTCGTTCTGGGGAAAGAAGAACATGCCTACGCCGTATTCTCTTTCTTTTCCTATTGCGATGCCTGCCTCCTTGCAGACCTTCTGAAAGAAATGATGCGGCACCTGGGTCAATATACCGACGCCGTCACCGGTTTCTCCTTCTGCGTCCTTTCCGGCACGATGCTCCAGATGTTCTACAATTTTCAGAGCATCATCCACGATCATGTGGCTTTTCTTACCATGTATATTGACGATAGCGCCAATACCGCAGTTGTCATGCTCAAAATTGCTGTCATACAATCCGGCTTCTTTGTTTTCCATACTGATTTCCTCCTCGCCTTTTTATGAGAATTTTCCCCATTTTTGCAGGTATGGCTTATTGAACTTCAACGAAATTTCCTATTGAAACAAAAAGGCATCCCGGAACTTCCCGCTTTCGCTCTTTCTATAGAAGAAACGAAAACCCGTTCCAAGACGCCTTTGTCTTTCAAACCTGCGTGTAAAATTTTATAAAGTTGATTGTATAATAGGCTTTCTTTTTTGTAAAGTACTTTTTTTTATTTTTTTTTGCAAAAAAAGTTCTTGACATTTCCAGAAGCAGGGTGCATACTACGAAACATAAAAAGCAAAGGCGCTTTGGAGAACTCCTCCGAAGTGCCTTTTTTGTATTTCGAAAGGAGAAAACATTATGGCAAAGAGCATTCCCGAACTCTACGGAAGCCTGGTATTCAACGACAAGATCATGCGTGATAAGCTGCCCAAGGATATCTATAAGGCGCTCCGCAAAACAATTGAAAATGGTACACACTTGGAGTTGGATGTAGCCAACTCGGTTGCAGTAGCAATGAAAGAATGGGCCGTTGAAAACGGTGCTACTCATTTTACCCACTGGTTCCAGCCTATGACAGGATTTACCGCAGAAAAGCATGACAGCTTTATCAGCCCGACAGGGGATGGACAGGTCATCATGGACTTCTCCGGCAAGGAATTAGTAAAGGGCGAGCCCGATGCTTCCAGCTTCCCTTCCGGCGGCTTACGCGCCACCTTTGAGGCAAGAGGTTATACCGCATGGGACCCTACCTCTCCCGCTTTCATTAAAGATACCACCCTTTATATTCCTACCGCTTTCTGTTCCTACAGCGGCGAGGCACTGGACAAGAAAACTCCTCTGCTCCGTTCCATGGAAGCATTAAGCAAAGAGGCCTGCAAGGTTCTTCACTTACTCGGTAAGGCTGATGTAACCGGTGTTTCCACCACCGTAGGTCCCGAACAGGAATACTTCTTAATTGATAAGGAAGATTATAAGAAACGTAAAGACCTGATCTTCACCGGCAGAACCCTGTTAGGTGCCCTTCCTCCCAAGGGACAGGAAATGGAAGACCACTACTTCGGCGCCCTGAAGCCCCGTGTAGCCGCTTACATGCAGGATCTGGACGAAGAGCTTTGGAAATTAGGCATTCCCGCCAAGACCAAGCACAACGAGGTTGCTCCTTCCCAGCATGAATTAGCACCCGTTTTCGATACCGCAAACGTAGCGGTTGACCACAACCAGCTCACCATGGAAATGATGAAGGAGGTTGCAGACCGTCACGGTTATGTCTGCCTCTTACATGAAAAGCCCTTCGACGGCATCAACGGCAGCGGTAAACATAACAACTGGTCCATGATTACCAACACCGGTGCAAACCTTTTGGAGCCTGGTCGTACTCCCGCTGAGAACACCCAGTTCCTTGTATTCTTAACCGCCGTTATCAAGGCCGTTGATGAGTATGCCGATCTGCTTCGTCTTTCCGTAGCAAGTGCAGGAAACGACCACAGACTCGGTGCAAACGAAGCACCGCCCGCTATCGTTTCCATGTTCCTCGGTGATGAACTGACCGAAGTACTGGACGCCATCGAAAAAGGTACCTTCTTCGATTCCAAGCAGCGTATTGCCATGGATACCGGTGCTGCCGTACTTCCTCATTTCTTCAAGGATACCACCGACAGAAACCGTACTTCACCGTTTGCTTTCACCGGCAACAAATTTGAATTCCGTATGTTAGGATCCTCTATTTCCGTAGCAGGTCCCAACATTGTATTAAATACCGCTGTAGCAGAGGCTCTTTCCCAGTTCTCCGAAATCCTGAAGGATGTTCCCGCTGAAGAAATGGATGCCGCTGTCCGCAAGTTAGTCAAGGATACCGTTATTGCCCACAAGAGAATCGTCTTCAACGGCAACGGTTATACCGACGAATGGGTTGCAGAAGCTGAGAAACGTGGTCTTTACAACTTAAAATCCACTCCGGAAGCTCTTCCTGTATTCAAGGCTGAGAAGAATGTAAAGCTCTTTACTTCCCACCATATTTTCACCGAAACCGAAATCTTCTCCCGTTACGAAATCTTACTGGAGAACTATGTAAAGACCATACATATCGAAGCCAAGACTCTTTACAGCATGGTAGAACAGCAGTTCATGCCGGCACTGCTTCATTACACCGACACCTTAAGCAGCTCCATCGCAGAAAAGAAAGCCGTTGCCGATTTACCCTGCACCGCAGAAACTGCTCTGCTCAAGGATATGTCCGCTGCTTACGAAAGCCTCTACACCTTATCCGAGAAGCTGGCTGCCGATACCGCAGAAGCAGAAGGTCTTACCGACAGCGCAAAGGCTTCCTTCTTCTACCATGACACCATCATCAAGGATATGGACGATATCCGTGCCGTAGCCGATAAGGCAGAAGTAAAGCTTCCCAAAGAATTTTTACCTTACCCTTCCTACGAGGAGATGCTGTTCTATGTATAGTCTGGCGGATGACGATAAGCTGCATGAAGAATGCGGTGTGTTCGGAATATTTACACCCGATAATAAAGACGCAAAACATTCCCTGTATTACGGCCTCTGTGCTCTCCAGCACAGGGGTCAGGAATCCGCCGGTATGGCCCTGTGCGATACCGACGGTCCTATGGGGAATATTTATCATCATAAGGGAATGGGACTTGTCAATGAAGTCTTTCACAAAGAGACCCTGGATACCCTTACAGGAAATATCGGTATCGGCCATGTCCGGTACTCCACCACAGGCCAGAGCAGTATTGAAAATGCACAGCCTCTGATCCTGAATTACTTGAAAGGTACCCTTGCTCTGGTTCATAACGGCAATATCAAAAATGCCGGTGTCCTCCGGGATACTCTGCAAAAGGAAGGTGCCATCTTCCGCGGTACTACCGATTCGGAAGTCATTGCCTATCTGATTGCCAAAGAAAGAACCAAGTGCGGTACCATTGAAGAAGCGGTTACCAAAGTAGCCGGTTTTTTAAAGGGCGGTTATGCCCTGATTGTCATGAGCCCCCGGAAGATTATCGGTATCCGCGACCCTCTGGGACTCAAACCTTTGTGTTTAGGCAGGCGCGGAAAGGAATACATTCTTTCCTCGGAAAGCTGTGCCTTAAACGCCATTGATGCGGAATTTGTCCGGGACATTGAGCCGGGCGAAATCATAAGCATTACCAAAGACGGAATTTCTTCTGACAGGAGCCTTTGCCAATGCAAACACGCTCACTGCATTTTTGAATATATTTATTTTGCCAGACTGGATTCCTGTATGGACGGCATCTCCGTTTACAACTCCCGTATCAAAGCCGGCAGGCTGTTGGCGCTGTCTTACCCGGTGGATGCGGATTTAGTCGTAGGTGTCCCCGATTCCGGTCTTACCGCCGCCGTCGGTTATTCCCAGGAGTCAGGCATTCCCTTTGGGCTTGCCTTTTACAAAAACAGCTACGTGGGCAGAACCTTTATTAAGCCAACCCAGAAAGAACAGGAGTCTGCTGTTCACATGAAGCTGAGCGTTCTGCCCGAGGTTGTCCGCGGAAAACGTCTGGTACTGATTGATGACTCTATCGTCAGAGGCACCACCATTGCAGGCCTGATTACCCTACTGAAAAAGGCCGGTGCCGTTAGTGTTCATGTGCGGATCAGCTCTCCTCCCTTTTTGTATCCTTGTTATTACGGAACCGACGTTCCGAGTAATAAGGAGCTGATCGCCGCAGACAACAGTCCCGAAGAAATAGCCCGGCGCATCGGCGCCGATTCTCTGGGCTATATGAAGCTGGAGGATTTGTCTGCAATGTCCGATAATTTGCCGTTATGCAGGGCTTGTTTTGATAATCAGTACCCCATCTGATTCACTCCCCCTTTTTTCATGCTCTGCCGGCGGCATTTTATACCTCAATCTATATTTGATTACAAGAAAGCAAGGGCCGCCTGTCACATCGTGACAGACAGCCCTGCTTTCGGTTAATGGAAATGCTTTGCAGGCAACATTTTTACCTCTCATTCAGATAAAGCTGCACACGGTTCTGGAGATGCTCCGCTGCTTCCTTGGCAGAAATATCTCCTGAAAAGTAAGGCTCCAGTTCCTCATCTAAAATATCATACAGTGCCGATGCTTTCACATTTGCCGGATGGGCATTTTCTACTA